>OCTW011582571.1_pt1 | contig 47058 bp, 43 predicted proteins | sample 1539671 | NCBI WGS metagenome assembly OCTW01 (sample SAMN02144230, study PRJEB22623) | gut metagenome | biome: sheep rumen | host: Ovis aries | place: New Zealand
AAAATCTGTAGTACACAGTAAGACAAGCCACCTTGGCTAAATAGTTGATAGACAATAAAACATTTTTTTAACTGTAAAAGTTGGGTTAAGGTTCTCTTGAGTCTCGTAGATAGAGGGAGGGATGGCATCGCGAACGGTCATCTTGCCGTCGGGATAGTTAGTCCACACCTGAGGCATGAAGCAGAAAGACTCTGCCATCAGCAGAGGGAGTTCTTCTGGACTACAAAAATCATATCCTTCCATATACTCTCTCTTGTCCAAGCCCAAAGTCTTCGTGCCCGTTCGTTGTCCGCCTTCAGCCCACTCCATTTCTTTGAGAAACTTGCGGTAAGGGAAGCAGCGAGTATTATGCTGTCCAACTAACACGCAAACCTTCATCTTGTCTGTCACAATCTTGTCGTCTGCGTCTTGGGTCTTGCATTCATAGTCATACACAGCCATAAGTCTCGACGTGTCGATGCTGTCCTGATGAATCTTGGCCGCTATCATAGGTGCTTTTATGGCATCTATGTCGTCATTCATTGCCTGCCCTTGCGCTTCCATTGCCAGCACGAGGGCGAAACATGCAATCATTATTGTCCTTGTCATATCCAATATTTATTATGGGCAACGCCTGGAGGCTGCATCATTGCAGCCCCCAGACTCACCCGGGTAATTTGCCTTTATGAAATTATAAAACTACGGATCTTGTTGACGGCCTATCTGAACATGTTCTGCTTGATGAGCTGCTGTATGTCAGCAGGCGTTTCCTTCATCTTGCAGCAGTCCACGATATAGCGCACCAGTTTCTGTGGCATGGCGGTCTGTTTCTTCCACACGTCATGGCGGTTCTTCCATCTGCCCTTGAATGTGGTTTTGTCGACCAACACCATGGTGCCGGTCTCGGCAGGCCGCCCCATCTCGCTATAAACACCGTTCTTGAATGTATAGGTGCCATATTCGTGAGGCATGACCACACACTTTCCGTCTTTCGTCAAGGCGATCTCGGCACAGGCATATTCTCCGTCGGCACCGTAGTACTTGAACTGTGTATAGCCTGTTGCCTTGCCGCAGACCGTCTTTTTCTCTCCCTCCCACTGCATGGATTCCATGAGCCACGCGCCGACCAGTTCCTTGTCGGCCACTTTCGCATTTTGTGCCATTAATGTGGTTGCTGACATCAGCATGACAACAATCACCATCATCATTTTACTTTTCATAATCATTCTTGTTTGGGTTAATAATCGGATTCATTTACGTCGGCAAAAGTATGGACATTCCTTATACCAGCCAAGTTTTTGATTTTGCATTCGCTTTGCATTTCGCTGGCAAAGCATCTGCAAAAAGGAAACGCCCCCTCCTACGCTCCGATGGAAAGGACGAAGTCGTCCCATTCCCTTGCTCCGCCCTTTTGACCGAACACCTTTTTGTAGAGCCTGCTGCGCACTGTGCTGATGGTGCTCACGTCGCGGGAGAGCACTGATGCGATATTCGACGGAACAATGCGGAGCTTGATGAGTAGACATACCTGGTACTCCAGTTCCGACATCGCATAGAGGTTGCGCAACTGGCTGCAGAATCCAGGGTACACCTTGTGTACTTGTTCCTCTATGTCTTTCCATTCCTCTTCCCTCATCCGTTGCCCGTTGGAAAGCCGACGTTGGAGTAGCTGGTATTCATCGGATGCGAAATATGCCTCTTCCACAGTCTTGATGGCTTTTCTCACAGGCTGAGGTCTTCTTTCATGCTCCTCCTTGATTTGACTGAGTTGCAGTTGAAGCCTTCTGCGTGCTCTTTGGTTGGCCAATATGACTTGAAGGAAAACCAGTGCAAGAATAGCGAAGGCAAAAAACATCCAGTGGATGAAACTTGCCTGCTCCCGTTCCTTTTCCGATAACACATAGTGGTTCATGCCGACCATATCTCCCTCTGCCGCCGCATTGGAAAAAATACCGCGTATCTCCTTTCCCCATTCTTTGTCAATCCCATTTGTGCGGTGCCATGTATAAAGGATGCCATTCTGCTGGATAATTATGGTGGAGTCGTCTTTCACAGTCAAGGGACAAGGGGCATCATCTTCCAGATAGAGTCTTTCTCCGCCACCTTTGTCAATCAGCGTAACGTTGCATCTTCCTTGCGGCTTGATGACTATAGCAGAGGCTGTCTTTGTCAGTTGGCACTGCATCATGACGCTGTCGCCCTCATAGATGCGCAGATAGGTTGGACCAGCATCAGGAAACGTGTCTGTCTGTCCGATGGGATATTCCACCTGTGAGAGAGACCATGCTCCCTGCAGTGAGAAAGCCTTTCGCCTATTGGTGCCCATACTGCATCCCAACAGTAGCGAAATTGCCAGGATGGCAAGAAGAGATTGTCGCTTTTTCATAATAGTCACATTTTCGATATATTATGGATGTACATTCATATAACGAAAAATGGAATGCAAAATTACTGCAAAGCCTTTGCAAACAAGAAATTTGAGTTTGCATTTGCTTTGCAATTTCTAAAGGGAAAGAAAAAAGGTCAAGAGGAACCTTAAGATTGCAAAAAGATCAGCATCAACTTGACTCGGTCATTTGCCTAAATCTAACTTGCAATTCTTCAAGTCGCTTGATTAACAAATCAAAGTCCAAAGGATTGCCGTAAATGAAACTCGACTTCATGTTTTCGTAGTCACTTCGGAATCGATTGAGTATTTCACTTGAAGGACAGAAAGAAATCATATTTGGCATGTCAAGTGAATAGTCAACACCTCCAACATGATAGAAATTCTTCCGATGTTCAACAATTTCTGTGTATAGTGACATATTCTGCAAGGCCGACTTTGCGTAATCGGTATCCATCAATTTCTCCAAATCATATAAGTGCCGACTCATGCGAAGTGTTCTTGGATTTCTTCGCTGATACTCCTCATTCAGCAAGAAGGCTTTTTCAAGAAATGTCCGTGAAGGTGATATGGTGGCAATATTTGTTACCGTGTCCCCATCATCATCACCAAAGACATCGGAAATCAAAGAAGAGATACGTTTGATTTCGTATGGCTCTTTCATTGACAAACAACTAATCTCGATTTTCACTACAGGCTTGTGTCGCCTTTGAAAAACGTGTATTCTGAGGTGCTCAAGTCAAACAAAACCTTCAGCACCGTTGTCACCCACCAGTCTTTCTCTATGGATTCCGGGTCTATGTCCTTCGAATCTGAAACGTGGTTGACCATATATAGACGGTCTGCCAAGTTGCTATCAATCCATCTGCTCATTTTCAATCTCCTTTTTCAGGGTTGTCACAATTTTACGAATCCAAGCGGGGGCCAGCTGCACATCATCCTGCCACGTATTGTCCTCTGGGTGTTCTTTCAATAACTTGCGGATGATACCAACATGCTCGTCTGTTAGGTTGTCCTTGCCAATGGCTTTCATTGCCTGTACAAGAATGGGCATCAATTCTCCTTTGTATTCAAAGTTCTTGGGCACGCTGCGTTTCAGCTTGATGGAACGGTTGCCAAGTTTTATCTCCCTGGCAGAACCACTGGTGATATACTCGGAATTCATTGGCACCTGTGTGGATAGTCCCAACAGGTTCATGGCAGTGTTGCCTGTTGGTAGTATTTTAGCCCTGTCTCTCTTCGCTATCGCTTTCACAATGTCGCCAACAGGCGGAAATACAATGCCGAATTTACTTCTCATCGGTTTAACATAGATACCTAATGAGATACGTGCTATCAGTCCCTGGCTACACAATTCAGAGAGTATCTGACGGACATAAACATCGTCATAGTTCGGAAAACTGTTGTTGAAAAACAAACTTCCATCCAAACTTCGACTTATTTTTTTTGTAATATGCTCTTTTACAGTCATTTAATTTCTTTTTTATCATATATTTCAACTAACAAATATTTGCAAAATTTGTTAGTTTGCCCTGCAAAATTAGTATTATTTCTGCAATAACAATCATTTTGGTGCAAAGAATTGGTTGAAAGTTGAAAATCTCTTAGTTTTTTCTACTTGTTAACCTGCTTCTAGAGTCTTCGGCGTGGACGAGAAGGAACTGCTGACCGTCTGGTTGGCGGACAAGGTTCTTGACAAGTTGAAAAACGTTAGGGAGTTTCAACTATCAACGATAACCGTTGAAACGAGTCAATATGGTCTTATTAGATGCAATTTTTCAACTTTATCATAAAATCTCTGTCAAATTTCGTTGCATTTTCAACTAAAAAGTTTAATTTTGTAGCTGAAAATACAATTATTATCTCAATGGTTACAAAAGAAGAAGTACAACGCTTCCTCAATCAAATGAAGGAAAAGATCAAAGTCTTCGGAATTATATAGAGAGATGACAGAGGTAAAAATGCCCAAACACTGATCGATCTGGAAATTACACCTAAGTATCGGGACTCTGTTATTATCAATATAGAAGTCGAGGACTACTCTGAAGGACCTGTCATAGACACTCTCAACCAATGCGGCGAGATGTGGGTCTTCGGGAAAAACGTTAAGGGACAGGAAGTTTATATTAAGATTACATTGGGGAAGGGATCAAGTGCATTATGCATTTCTTTCCACATTGCAGAACACCCTATGAATTATCCATTTAAATGAAAGCGATATGCAAAGTCCATTTACTGGAGGTCATGCAACCCTCCGCCACGAATTATCAGAATTGACATTCCGTAAGGAGAAATTCCAGTACGTACACCAGTTTTATGAGTGTGATGAAACCAAAGAGCGTTTCACCACAACAGCATTGGACGAAGTCAATGTTGGTCAGGTATATAATCAGTATCGGGCCAAATACGGCATTCCCTTCCCTGACGAAATTAAGCGCATTCGTCAGCGCTATGGTCTGTCCGCCTCTAAGATGTCACAGATTCTTGGATTTGGTGACAACCAGTATCGCTTATATGAAAATGGAGATATGCCCAGTGAGGCTAATGGCAAGATCCTAATGTCTATTCAAAATCCACACATCTTTGAGAGTTTTGTAACCAATGCCAGGAATCAGTATGAGGAAGACGAATTTGCCAAGATACTCAATAAGGTGAAATCGGTCAAAACAGATGCTAATGATGCTATCATCAAGGATTACATCTTCAATAGAAATCGAAGGGATATTTTCAATGGCTATGCCACCCAGTCTATCAGCAAACTTAAAAACATCATCCTTTTCTACATAGAGAAATATCATGGAGTCTTCTTCACGATGATGAACAAATTGCTGTTCTACACAGATTTCTATAGCTATGAGATGACCGGCAAAGGAATGAGTGGTTTAGCTTACAAAGCCATTCAGCGAGGCCCTGTTCCCATTCGATGGGACAGGATATATAGTTTCTACGATGATATCCAACAAGAAATTGTGCATTTTGAATCTGGAGTAGAAGGTACAAAACTCACCTCCACACTTTCTCCTGACCTTTCAGAATTCTCAGACGAAGAACTCGAAATCCTTGAATCTATCTACCAGCGTTTCAAGGCAGAGAATTCCACAATGATATCAGACATCAGTCACAACGAAGATGCATGGCAAAAGTATGTTGACAGCGGACAGATGATTAATTTTGATATGGCATTCACATTAAAGGCAATTTAAACTATATTAATATGGAAAATAAAATGATTCAAATTATGATTGGCATCGGCCAAATTATAGCTGTGGCTGTTAAGCGTGATTAACCATACTAAGAATAGGGATAAATTCATCAACTCACTTGTTGAAACAGGTTATCTTGAAAAGACGCTGCCGGATGTGCCCAATTCTCCAAAACAGATATATATTGCCACGAAGAAGAAGTGACAGGGCATTTTCGGTACGGCTATTGACAACATATAGAAAACTCTCCTTGCCTTAATTTGATGTTATCTTCATGGTTCGGAGAAAACCAGCAAAAGTTCGGAGAAAACAAATAATATGGAAAAGCAACAGTTGAAGGAAAGAGAAGAGAAGATCATCCAACTCGCCGTTGCGTTTTGTAATGAGCATCTGGATGAGGAGTGCGCCGAATTGTGCACCAAACTGGTGCAGAAATTGGGTCGCAAGCGCAGCAAGCCCTTGCAGTCGGGGCGTCTGGAGATATGGGCCGCTGCGGCTGTCTATACCATTTGCAGCATCAATTTCATGTTCAGCAAATCTTCAAGGCTGAGCACCACCTCCAATGAGATCAGCGACTATTTCGGTACAAAGCCATCCACCCTCGCGCAGAAGTCGCGTACCATTAAGGATCTGCTCAAGATCAGCAACTTCTTCGACAGGGAATTCTCGCTGAAGGAAGTGGCCGAAAGAAATCCTTTCAACATGCTGAGGATGATGGGAGGTTTTTTCTTCTTCGACAAAGACTGATGACGAACAAGTCGAATAAAACCTGCTGATATAGAGCATGAATGACGATTGTTGGGATAATACAGGATTTTCGGTATTTTGCATGCAAAATTGCCTGAAAAGCATTACTTTTGTATCCCACAGATAAAATGACGGATATTTATGCTCACCAAACATAATAAACACTCTTTAGTATGCCATTAAAGATAACGATACAGGACATCAAGGCACACCACCCGAAAGGGGTGAACGACCCTTCAGAATTCTACTATATGCGTCTGGCCAACAGGCTGCTTGCCATCACAGGGCAGACTCTAATGAGTCCCCAACTGACTCAGGAGATGCGACAGCGCATAGCCCTATGTGTGACGCTCTATTTTGAGGATGTGATTTGCGACAGCGGCATTTGGCGCTCATTCATCGCCAAGAATCAAGAGATGTATGGCCGACGTTTGCCTTTCTACGAAACCACTGACGACTATCTGCCCGACGAACCCTATTTGGAGGACGTGAAGCTGGTGGTGTGGGATGCCATCATGACATTCAAGTACGAGTCGGTGGTCAATCCTGAGAACATTGGCCTGAGCCTGTTGGCCGAACAATTATATGATGTCATCGATGGCGAATTTGAACGAGCGCCTATCAATGAGGCTTTGGCCAACTACTTCCGCGAATGCCGTTTTGTGAGTGACTTCTATCACATGCGAGACGCGCTAAAATTTTTCGTATTCTCATGTTATCTGACCAGTGGCCGCCATGTGGAGGGATACATGAAATACCAGATTGACACGGCAATGGAACTGATCGATCAGCCCGACTTAGCCTACTATGAGGCGGAGTGCGCCATGGCCTGGCAATACCGCATCGGGCCTCTGGCTCTGTTGCCAGAAGAGTGGTTGGGCATGGTCTTGCGAGCTGTAGGGAAAACGGATGAGGCCGAAGGTGTGGAGTCAATCAAGTGGCGTGATTACGAGCCTTACCTCGTTGAACAGTATGATAACAAGGAGTTCACTCTGTGCAGCATCGATGGCGAGCAACTGAAACTGACCTACGATAATATGGCACAGAAAGATGACAGCATTGTCAGTAAACACGACTTCACAATGGCTATGTTTGCCAATTACCGTGGAGAATGGTATCTGAACGGTCCGGCTTCGTGGGGAGATGGGGAAAGGGTGTTCAATGAGGTGTGTGATAATGTCCGGAACTTGCATGACGATGGTTTGGAAAACTATGCGGATATTGTGAAAAAGAATGGTGACAGTCCGCTGTTCTACTTCAAGGATGTCAAGGAAGCTATGTCATTTCTGAATCAAGTCACGGGACAGCCGTTTAAGGGCAACTTGCCCAAAGAATGGGATAAAAAAGATAAAAACGTGGTGCTTTTCCTTTCACCCACCAGGCATATCTTCGCTATGGCACCAGGGGCAGCCGAGTGTATCTGCGACCCGCATAATCCCTATTACGACAAACAGCTGGCAGCAGAGCACGCCCTGCTACTTGTGGTCCAAAATGCCGTTCCAGGAGAAATGCTCCAGTACCTGATAGCCAACAACATGTTGTCTGATGCCTGTCTGAAGTCCACTGTCTCGGTAGAGCATGGAAGACAACTCATGCAGCAGAATATCGACTTCTTCGCCCGCACCCTTCGCAGGGACGACTATCACAAATAGAATCGATTTAGGCACGAAAACTTTCTTTTTCTTGGTTTTTCTTTAAGAAAAAGTAAATTCTCGTGCACTTTTTGGTTGAAAGTAGAAAAAACGCTTAGTGTTTTCTACTTGTCAACTTCCTTTTTTGTATGCCCCTTCAGTTAAAAAATCGGGATGCGGATGTCACAAATCACCCTTTTTTGCGTATAATATACAAAAAAGCGTCGGATGACACACGAGGAGTTCAACATGCAAGTCAGACTTTTACGCCCCCTGCTCAGGGGCGTGGCCTGCCGCTATCTTGATGACGACGAGGCCGAAGACACGGTGCAGGATGTGCTCCTCAGACTCTGGCAGATGGTGGCGGAGCTGCACTCACCCCTCGAACCTTTGGCCAGGAGACTGGTGCGCAACTTCGCCATCGACAAGCTGAGGCGCAAGCTGCCCATGGCGCCACTGGCAGAGGTGAGCGATGACGATGACGATGTGGACAGCGAACTGCTGGAGCACACCATGCGTATCGTGGAAACCTTGCCCGACATGCAGCAGCTCGTGCTGCGCCTGCGGCACATGGACGGTATGACGATGCACGATATTGCCCAGCTCACGGGTTCTACCGAGGTGGCGCTTCGCCAGACGCTGAGCAGGGCAAGAAAGGCCGTGCTGAAGAAAATGAAAAATCATGCGAAAGAAGAATAATTCAACTTTCTGAAGTAGTTAAGAAGTCAGTAGTTAAAGAAGTGAAGCCATATGCAAAGTGGTACACCATTCTGACAACAAGGCAATGGCTTAACTTCTGTCCGCAGGACGGGCGAAGCGATGACTACTTTAACTGCAAAGAAGTTGAGCAAATGCGAAACTTGAAAAGAAAAATATGGATAAAGAACAGAATCTGAGATTGCTGGCCGAGCGGTTCATGCAGGGCGACACCTCGCTTGAAGAGGAGCGCCGGCTGCTCAGGCTGCTGCACGGCACTGGGGTGCCTGCCGACCTGCTGCCGCTGCGCGATATGATGGACGGACTGCAGGCCATCGCCCTGCGCGAGCCCCAGTGTGAGGATGTGGCGCCAGTCTCACGCCGTTGGTGGCAGTCAGACCGTCTGCGCCGATATGTGGCCGCCGCCGTCGTCGTGGCTCTCGTGGGAGGTGCGGGCCTCGTCTGGCACCTCCATCCGGAATCCGATCATGTGGTCATCGTATATGGCAAGCGTTACGCCGACCGAGAGATGGCGCTCAAAGAGATGACGCAAAACCTCTCTTTCATGGCCGAGACACCTATCGACGATGTGGACCATTTGCTTGATGACATGTTTGATTTGTAAAACTCCAAGAAAGATGAGAAAGATAATCTTTGTCACATTGATGTGCTTTTCGGCCATGATTGCCGATGCACAGCACGGACTGGCCGTCAACAACGTGTTTGAGGGGCGCATCGTGCCGCTCGAGAAAATGGTGGAGACGAGGGTGCGCGGAAAGGACATCGCCAAATACCAACTCTCCTACTTCAGAAGCTTGCGTTTTGAAGCCACTGTGGCACAGACCGATGAGATCTTTGCCCTTGTGGAGAAAGACGTGCACGAAGAACTCATCAGGTCGGGAGGCAAGGGCTCCAAGACCACACGCACCCTCATGGTGAGACTGCGGCCCGCCGGCAAGGCCAACCGCTTCGTGTGTGTGAAGTCGAGAAATCTCTTCGACAAGCATAATGAGGTGATACTCATCTATATGGAGGGCGCACTCAACTCGCTGGAGAAACTGGGTGAGATACTGAAGAATTAAAAAAACAAAACATTCAAGGAATATGAGACACTTTCTTTTACTAACGTTTGTTCTTGCTTACACCGCCATGTGGGCTGCCGACAACGACACCGTGGTAATTAACAAACCCACCAAGGTGACCGTCATCACCAACGACTCGCTGCAGAAAATTATCGTCAAAGGACAGGAGAGCGACAGCTCCTATGTCTATCGCAACACCATCCAGATGGTAGACTCCAACTATGTGAGCCAGACCACCATCGACCGCGACGACTGGTCGCTCATCCCCAAGGTAGCGGTGACCAAGAACGACAGTTGCAAGGGTACCCTTGTCGAAGGCACCGCACACTTGGGCGTCGGATTTCAAAGTGTGGCCAATGCCTCGGCGGGCACCAACTTCAAGCTGTTGCGTTCGACGGACTTCTTCTTCGTGCCCCTGCAGTTTGATGTGCACCTGCGCGGCCATGGCCGCCGTTCGCGCAACATCCTCTCGCTGGGAATAGGGCTCAATTGGCGCACTTACTGCATGAAAGGCGACATGAGATTGATGAAGAACGAAGAGGGCAGGGTGGTGCTCAGCTCTTATCCTGATGGCAGCAAACCCGGCCACTCGCAGGTCAACATTTTCAGCCTCTCTTTCCCGCTCCTCTACCAGCATCGCTTCGGCCATGGATGGGGATTCAAGGTGGGGCCGGTGTTCAACTGGAACACCTATGGCCGCCTGAAGACCGTATACGACAAGGATGGTGGCGAGTACACCTTCAAGGAGAAAAGCATCGGTCAGCGGCGGTGGACCATCGACTGCCTGCTGGTGCTCAAGAATCCGGTGATACCCCTCTATGTGAGATACAGTCCCATGAACGTGCTCAAAGGCACCGACGTGGAGTTCCAATCCCTCTCTTTCGGCCTTTGCTTCTGAGCATCAAGCATCGGCAAATGTCTTGCCGTCGTCGAGTGTGATCTGCAGTTTGGTGTACTCGCAGTGGAAATCGTGCTGCAGGCGGTCGAGATAACGGGCGCTCTCCCACTTGCACATTGGCAGGTCGTGAAGCAGGTAGTTGCCACACGTCTGCGGTTCGGTGGCGGGCACTTTGTCCTGTGTGAGGATCCACTGTAGGCACTCGATGGTGAGGCGGCGCATGTCGTCGACGGAGTACTGCCCTGCCATGATGACATACATGCCTGTGAGACAGCCCATGGGGCCTACGTAGACCACGTCCTCCTTGGCCTCGCTGTTGCGGAACCAGGTGGCCATGAGGTGCTCCAGGCTGTGGATAGCCGCCGGAGCGACAGCGGGTTCTTGATTGGGCTCAGTAATGCGCAGGTCGAAAGTGGTGAGACCCTTGTCTATGCGTGAGACGTAGATGCCTGGTTTGAGGTGGGTGTGGTCGATGGTGAAACTTTGTATGACTTCCATAATTATAGATTGAGGATTGAAATAGCTGAATGGTGAGAGGTTGGATTTGGTTTCCGATGCAAAAATAAGCATTTTCTTCAGAATGACAAAATAATTGTCGGGGTGAAAGGCCTGGCTGTCTTTTCCCTTTGCCCACGGCAATACCGGCACTTTCACATGACTCATCACATTTTGAGTTTTTTATGTAGCTATTTCAATAAAAAGATGTACCTTTGCTACCTTAATATCAACCCGTCAACAGATAGGGGAGGCACGGATGGTGCCATCCCCGCATTCACTTTCCGCTATGGCAAATTTAAAATCTCTGGCAAAAGATACGGCCATTTATGGATTGAGCAGCATAGTGGCACGATTTGTCAATTACCTGCTTGTTCCCATACAGACTTCGAAATTCGCTTCCACTGGAGGTGAATATGGCATCATAACCAACGTATATGCTTATGTGGCCATTCTCATCATGCTGCTGACCTTTGGCATGGAAACCACTTTCTTCAGATTCATGAACAAGGAGGGCATGGATCGTGAGAAGGTGTATTCCACGGTGCTCAGAATGGTAGGTACAGTGGGTGTGGTGACGACTTTGATCATGCTGCTCTTCTGCAGGCAGATCGCAGAACTGCTGGGCTATGGCAGCCATCCGGAATATGTGGTGGTGATGTATCTCACCGTAGCTCTCGACGCATTCACCGCCATCGCCTTCGCCTATTTGCGGTGCGTGCACCGTCCGATCAAGTTTGCCTCCTTGAAGATAGCCAATATCGCACTGAACATCGTGCTCAACCTCATCTACTTCTTCGGCTTGCCCATGCTTCACCTCAATCCGTTTGGCATCTATGGCGAGACGTTCCACTATGATGTGGCATGGGTGTTCTATATCAATCTTTTCTGTTCGATGTTCAACCTCGTCTTCCTGCACAAGGAACTCAGAGGTATCCGTCACGGATTCGACGGCAAGATGTGCCGCCAGATGTTGACTTACGCTTGGCCAATCCTTGTCATGGGCATCGCCGGACAGCTCAACCAAAGCCTCTCTCAGATCATGTTTCCCAAGGTGTATCCGGGCGACAATGGATTCAGTGAGCTGGCCATTTACGGAGCATGTATCAAGATAGCGATGATCATGATGATGATCACACAGGCATTCCGCTTCGCTTACGAGCCGTTCGTGTTCAGCAAGGTGAAGGACAAGGACAGTAAGGAGATGTATGCACAGACGATGAAATACTACATCATCTTCACTCTGCTGGCTTTCCTCGTGGTGATGGCCTACATCGATCTGCTCAAGTTTCTTATCGGCGAGAGCTATTGGAGCGGACTGCGGGTGGTGCCGATCGTGATGGCGGCAGAGATCGTCTTCGGCATCTTCTTCAATCTCTCTTTCTGGTACAAACTCACCGACCGCACCATCTGGGGAGCCTATTTCTCTGGCATCGGAGCCGTGGTGCTCTTCGTCATCAACCTGCTTCTCATCCCGCGTTTCAGTTATATGGCGTGCGCATGGGCAGGGCTCATCGCTTACAGCGTATCGATGCTGTTGTCCTATTTCATCGGGCAGCGATACTTCCCGGTGGCTTATCCTCTGCGAGAGATCTTCTCTTATCTGGCAGTGGCCGCTCTGCTCTATGCCTGCATCCATCTTGCTTCGGCCAGCCTGCCTCTCTGGGCCTCCCTGGCCGTCAACACGCTGCTTGTGTTGTGCTTTGTGGCCTACACGGTGAAGCGCGACTTCCCATTGTCGAGCCTGCCTTACATCGGCAAATATTTCAGAAAATAAACATTAACAATCAAGATATGATTATGAGAAAAATTGCTTTGTTCATTACTGGTCTGGCCATGTTGACACAGGCCAAGGCCGACGAGGGAATGTGGACCATCTACAACCTGCCTCCGCAAGTGTATGAGATCATGCAGAACGAGGGTTTCCAGATGTCTTACAACGACCTCTATTACGGAGAGAATGCGCTCAAGAACGCCGTGGTGAATTTCAGCGGCTATTGCACGGGAGTTGTCGTCTCGCCCGACGGACTGGTGTTCACCAATCACCACTGTGGTTTTGAGGCAATCCGCAGCCACTCCACGGTGGAGCACGACTATATGCTCAATGGCTTTTACGCCAAGTCATACAAGGAGGAGTTGCCCAATGAGAACATGTTTGTGAGTTTCATGGTCGACCAGAAGGACATCACCGGTCGTCTGAACGCCTTGGGACTGGAGTCGATGAGCAACATGCAGCGCGAGCTGCTCATCGACTCGCTCACCAATGCCATGACCGACTCGGTGAAGCGTGCCGACAAGACCCTCCACGTCAGCATCGACCCCTTCTTTGAAGGCAACCGCTACTATGCCACCACCTATCAGGACTTCACCGACCTGCGGCTCGTTTTCACGATCCCCAAGTCGATGGGTAAGTTTGGTGGCGAGACAGACAACTGGATGTGGCCCCGCCAGACCTGCGACTTCTCCGTCTTCCGCATCTATGCAGACCCGAAGACCAACGGTCCGGCAGCATACAGCGAGGACAACGTGCCCTACCACCCCAAGCGCTGGGCTCAGGTGTCGATGCAGGGTTACAAGGACCGCGACTTCGCCATGACGATCGGATATCCGGGCAGTACGGAGCGCTATCTCTCCTCGTATGGTATCAAGGAGATGAGAGACGCCGGCAACTCGGTGAGGGCACAGGCCCGTGGCGTCAAGCAGGAGGTGATGCTCAGGCACATGCGTGCCGACGAGGCAGTGCGTATCAAGTATGACAGCAAGTATGCCAACAGTTCCAACTACTGGAAGAACTCCATCGGCATGAACAAGTGTATCGACTCCATTGGCATCATCAACCAAAAGGCGCAGTTTGAGCAGAAGATCCGCAACTGGCAGGATCAGACGGGCTATCTGAAAGGCAAGCTCGACTTCGACAAGATGAAGACACTCTATGCCAAGAATTTCGAACCGACCTACGCCTTCTACTATCTGGTGGAGTCATTCTTCAGCAACAACGAGTTCTTCCGCCGTGCCAGAATGGTCAACAGCCGTGTGGAACTGAAGGGCCCCGAGAACAAGCCCAACAAGCAGTACGCCCTTATCGAAGACAACTCCAACGAATGGGACGAGGCCCTGGAGAAAGAGGCACTCGCCGCGATGATGAAGAACTATGCCAACCAGGTGAAAGAGCAATACCTGCCCAAGTTCTACACCACCATCCGCACGAAATTCGGCAATGACTATACCAAGTACGTCGACTACCTCTGGAAAAAGTCTGTCTTGATGAAGAAAGGGAAGAAGCTGTACGTCAACAAGAAGAAATTCCAGAAAGATCCCGGTGTGCGCTTCGGTGCCGACATCATGGACGTGCTTTATGACCTCAGAGGTGCCCTCGCCGAGAATGGCGATGAAATCGCGACACAAGAGCGCTATCTCTGTGATGCAGTGGTGAGGATGGAACAAGACCAGCCCCACTACAGCGATGCCAACTTCACCATGCGCCTGAGCTACGGTCAGGTGGGTGAATACCTGCTCAACGGCGCTCCCTCTGGTTACTACACCACAGCAGAGAGCATCGTCGAGAAGATGGACAAGGCCAGTGAGAATTTCGAGTATGAGGCAGAGCCCATCATGAGAGAACTCCTCTCGGCAAAAGACTTCGGACCTTATACCGACAAGACCACCGGCAAGATGCAGCTCTGCTTCCTGACCAACAACGACATCACGGGCGGCAACAGCGGTTCGCCGATGTTTAATGGCAAGGGAGAGCTTATCGGACTGGCTTTCGACGGCAACTGGGACAGTCTCTCGAGCGATATCTTCTTCGACAAGCAACTCGCCCGCTGCATCGGTGTCGACATCCGTTTCGTCCTCTTCATGATGGACCGCTGGGGACATGCCGACAGATTGCTCCGTGAGATCAACGCAAAGTAAAAAAACGCACTTACCATGAGAAACGTGATGATTTCGTTGCTGCTCCTGGCAGCAACAGCAGCCATGGCCGCAGAAAAACCCTTCCGCGACCGGATCAACTTGGCGGGCGAGTGGCAGTTTGCCCTCGACCGCCAAGCCTCGCTGCATGTCGGTGATGCCTTTTCCGATCAAGTCGTCCTGCCTGGCACCACCGATACCAACCTGAAGGGTGACGCTCCCGCAACGACGACAGAGACCACACACCTCACTCGCCTGCACAGTTATGTGGGCAAGGCATGGTACCGCCGCGAGGTGACGATTCCCAAAGACTGGAAGAAACAGCAAGTGGTGCTGGTGCTTGAGCGCACAAAGCCCTCGGTGGTGTATGTGGACGGACAAAAGGCCGGAGATTGCGATGATATCTCCACCGCCCAGGTCTATGACCTCTCGCAGTGGCTCACCCCTGGCCGTCATACCCTTACCCTGATGGTAGACAATGGCGAGACCGTGCCACCGCAGTTGCTCAGCAACTCACATGCCTATACCGAAGACACCCAGACCAACTGGAACGGAGTCATCGGCGGCCTCTATCTGGAGCGCCGGCCCCGTGTGCGCATCGACGGCATGGAAGTGATGCCTGATGCCAAGAGCAAGACGGTGGAGGTGAGACTCACCGTGAAGGGCAAGATGAAAAAAGGCACCCACATCGTGATGGAGGCCGTGCCGCAGAATTTCTCAGGCAAGATCAAAGCCATGGACTACTGGACCGGTCGCAACCTCACCCCTTCTGCCGACGGAGTGTTTCACCTGTCGCTGTCGCTGGGAGAGGAGGCGCAGTTGTGGGACGAGTATCATCCCAATCTCTATACCCTTCGGGTGTGTGTCGAAGGGCATGATGAGGTGAACAAGGATTTCGGCCTGATCGATTTCGTTGTCAACGATCATCATTTCCAGGCCAACGGCAAGGAAATCTTTCTTCGGGGCAAGCACGACGCCTGTGTCTTTCCCCTCCAGGCCCACGTCCCGATGACCAAGGCCGAGTGGTTGGCTTATCTGGGCAAAAACCAGGCTTACGGCATCAATCACATCCGTTTCCACTCCTGGTGCCCGCCCGAGGCAGCCTTTGAGGCGGCCGATGAACTCGGCATCTACATGCAGCCAGAGTTGCCCTTCTGGGGAGACTTCAACAAAGATGATGCACGCCTGATGTCGTTCCTTCACAAGGAGGGAGAGCATATCATGCGCACCTATGGTCATCATCCCTCGTTTGTCATGTTCGCCTTGGGAAACGAATTATGGGGCTCCATCGAGAAGATGGCAGAATTCGTGGCTGATTTCAGGGCGATGGCCCCACGGAAACTGTTCACCTTCGGTTCCAACTATTACCTGGGCTACCAAGGTGTGAAGCCCGGTATGGATTATTTCACCACCTGCCGTGTGGGAGGAGAAGCCTGGGGCTCTTTTGACACGCATACGCGAGGCAGTTTTGCTTTCGCCGACACCTATGATGGAGGAATGATCAACCACACGGCACCCAACACCACGATGAATTTCAGCCATGCCTGTGGGCTGTCTACGGTGCCCGTGATCAGTCATGAGACAGCACAGTTTCAGACCTATCCTGATTTTGACGAGATCCGCAAATACAAAGGTGTGCTGTATCCGTATAACATGCAGGTGTTTTACAAGCGGTTGGTGCAGGCAGGCATGGCCGATCAAGCCAAGGATTTCCACCGGGCCTCAGGTCTGTGGAGCCTGCAGCTCTATAAAGCCGATGTGGAGATGGATCTCCGCACGCCCAACATGGCCGGTTTCCAACTGCTCGACTTGCAGGACTATCCAGGGCAGGGCAGTGCCTATGTCGGATTGCTCGATGCCTTCATGGAAGAGAAGACTTTCATGAAAGAGCATCATGGCAAGAAGGTTTGGGATGGTTTTTGTGCAAGGATCGTGCCGCTGGCCGAACTGGAAAAGATGTGTTTCACCAACGACAGTATGCTGCAGGCCAAGGTGCTTCTCGCCAACTACGGTTCGGGAGAGGGACAGGAATCCTGGGATGACGGGAAATTGGAATGGTGGTTGGAGGCCGATGGCAGGCAGTTTCTCAATGGGGTGATGCCCATTCCGAAGGACCGACGCGGCCTGTTGGAGATCGGCACCATCCGGGCCAGTCTCTCCGGGATCACCGAAGCCACCCGCTGCGACCTGGTGCTCCAGGCCAGATACAACAAGACGGCGTCATACACCAATCGCTACCCCGTCTGGGTCTATCCCGCATCCAACGACCTGGAGCAACAGAAGCGTGACATCATCATCACCCGTGAACTGACCGATGATATCGCCTCGCGATTGGAGAAAGGAGCCAGCGTGCTGTATATGCCCGATACCGTGGAGTATAAAAATCATGTGGTGGGAGGACTGTTCCAGACCGATTATTGGAACTACCGCATGTTCAAGACCATCAGCGAGAACAACCACCGTCCTGTCTCACCGGGAACGCTGGGCATCCTCACAGACTCGTCACACCCGATATTCAGGGATTTCCCCACCGAGAATCATACCTCATGGCAATGGTTCCCCGTGGTGAAGGCGAGCAGTCCGATGATTCTCGACAATTTCCCAGTGTCCTACCGTCCTGTCATTCAGGTGATTGACAATATTGAGCGCAACCACCGCCTGGGACTTGTTTTCGAGTTCGCTGTTGGCAAAGGAAAGTTGCTCATCTGTATGAGTGACCTGGAGCGCGCAGCGGAGCGGGTGGAAGGCAGGCAGTTCTACCTCAGTGTGCTGCGTTATATGCACTCAGCTGATTTCGCACCGAAGGTGGGTTTCGCCTCATGCCGGGAATTGGTTGATCTGTTGCGTCGTCCAGTGGAAGAACGGCGGCTGGAGGAGTTGAACAATATCTCACCTTATTAAATATAAGGATAATCACAATTAAATATAAGGACAATCGACAATCACACGAATCCATTAGAGACGTCGCACTGCGGCGTCTCTAATGTTATGAAAAGAGACGCCCCGATGTGACGTCTCTACAATTTTTTATTTTTTCTTTTTGGGCTTGCGACGCGCCCAGCCCTCTTCGCTGAAGTCAGGCTCGTCGCGTAGAATGATGTCATGCCCCAGGAAGAATTGTCGCCAATCGTCGTTGCGGCCACTCTCCACACGTGCAGCACCGCGGGTGCCTTTTTTCTTGCGGGAGTCCGGTTGGTCGGCCTGCATCCTGCGCTCACGTTTTGATTTCTTTTCAAATCGGGCGAAATTGTCGGGTGTCTGCCTTTCCTCCTTGCGCTGCCGTCCGCCGGATGCTGCGGTCTTAGCCGGTTTCTTTCCCCCGCCATGTGTGGGGTCGTCGGCATCGTTGCATCGCACTTCGCGTCCTTTGTAGGTCGTGCCGTCGAGGCATTGCATGACGTAGTCGGCATCCTTCTCGGGAACCTCGATGTAGGAGAACTTGCTGAGCAGGTCGATGTGCCCCACTTCCTGCCGGCCCTCCACATGTTTGTTGATAAACTGCATCACCTCGCCCGGATAGAAGCCGTCGGCTTTGCCCAGGTTGATGAAGAGGCGCCGGTAGCCGCTCTCCGCCTTCCGCTTGCCTTTGGGCTGGCTCTTGTCGCCCCGTCGGCCGTTTTTCTCGGAGCGTTCGGATTTGGTGCTGGGTTTCTCGATGACCGGGGCATCAGCGTAGTAGGCCAGGAAGCGTCCGAAGTTGCGCGACACGATCTTTTTGATCAGGTCCTCTTTCTCCATGTATTCGAAGTGGCGGTTGATCTCCTCCATGAAGGGAGCGATCTCCTCCTCGTTGACATCCGTCTTCTCGATCTGGTCCATCACCCTGTAGAGCTGTTTGGTGCAGATCTCATGGGGTGTGGGCAGTTCTGCTTCGACGAACGATTTCCCGATCTCCTTCTCGATGGCACGGATTTTCTTCTGCTCACGGGTGTGTACGATCGAGATGGAGGTGCCTTTCTTGCCGGCACGTCCTGTACGTCCACTGCGGTGGGTGTAGTTTTCGATGTCCTCGGGCAGTCCGAAGTTGATGACATGGGTGAGGTCGTCGACATCCAGACCCCTTGCAGCCACATCCGTCGCCACGAGCAGTTGAGTGAGGTGCTGGCGGAATTTCTGCATGGTCAGGTCGCGCTGTTGTTGCGACAGGTCGCCATGCAGTGACTCTGCGTTGTAGCCGTCGCGGATCAGTTTGTCAGCGATTTCCTGTGTCTCCACCTTAGTTCTGCAGAAGATGATGGCGAAGATTTTGGGATAATAGTCGACGATACGTTTCAGGGCCAGGTATTTGTCTTTGGCATGTACCATATAATAAATATGGTTGACATGTTCGGCACCCTCGTTGCGGCTACCGACGACGATTTCCTTGTGGTCGTGCAGGTAGTTGCGTGCGATAGCCTCGATTTCCTTGCTCATGGTAGCAGAGAAGAGCAAGGTGTTGCGGTCGGTGGGAACGCCTTTGAGGATCTCGTCGATGCTTTCCGAGAATCCCATGTTGAGCATCTCGTCGGCCTCGTCGAGCACCACGTTGCTCACTTGGTCGAGATGGGCCACGCCACGGTTCATCAAGTCGATGAGACGTCCGGGGGTGGCGACGATGATCTGCACACCTTTTTTGAGCGCATTGATCTGGTTGACGATCGATGTGCCGCCATAGACTGGAATGATGCGCACGCCCCGCATGTATTTGGAGAAATCCTTCAGGTCATCACTGATCTGTAGGCACAATTCGCGCGTGGGAGAGAGGATCAGTGCCTGTGTGGCCTGATTGTCGGGGTTGATTTTCTGCAAAAGCGGTATGCCGTAAGCGGCAGTTTTCCCCGTACCGGTCTGTGCCAGGGCGATGACATCATTGCCATTGCCAAGGAGGTAGGGGATGACTTCTTCTTGCACTGGCATGGGGTTTTCGAACCCCATTTCAGTGATGGCTCGGCGAATCTCTTCGGCGACGCCTAATTCTTCGAATGTTTTCAATCTATTATCTTATTTCTTTTTGGTGACAGCCTTTTTCGGCTTTCCTTCTTTTTGGGTCTTGTCGAGGGCGGGAGTCTCGTTTTTCACCTCCGGTTTGATCACTTTCTCGAGTTCGACTTTGAAGATCAGTGTGGAGTAGGGAGGGATCTGTCCGGCCTGACGGTCGGCGTAAGCGAGGTTCTGGGGGATATAGAGTTCCCACATGCTGCCTTCGGGCATCAGGGTGAGAGCTTCGGTCCACCCCTTGATCACTTGGTTGGGGCGGAACTTATTGGTCTGTTCGCTGCGGGTATAGCTGCTGTCGAAGACCGTTCCGTCGATCAGGCGTCCCTCATATTTCACTTCCACCTCGTCGTTGTTGGTGGCCACGGGACCATTGCCTTGGCGCAGGATTTTGTATTGCAGTCCGCTGGGCAGGGTCACGACACCCTCTTTCTTGGCGTTCTCGGCCAGGAAATCCTCACCGGTCTTGAGGTTTTTCTTCAGGTGAGCCTCACGTGTTGCAGAGAGATAGGCCGTGGCCGAGGAGTCGTTGAAGTGGAGGTAGTCGTGGTGGAGTGCAGCGAGGAAGCCCTGGTTGAACTTGTCGGTGCCGATGCTGTCGGTGATGTCCTTCATGTTTCTGCGGGCATTGGCGATCATGTTGGTGTTCACCATGCGCGCCACATTGATGCCAGCACCGTAGGCAGTGAGTTCCTTATTGTTTTTCTCTTTGTCGATGGCAGCCTCGAAGCCCTCGATGAACTTATGCATGTATGCCGTGTCGACCCCCATTTGGTCGATGAGGAAAGGGATGAGTCCGTTGGTCATCTCCATGCCCATGGCATAGCTGATGGAGTCGGACTGGCTATTGAGCGTGACGGGCTCCACCACTTTCACGGTTTCGGTCTTTTTCTTTTTCTTGTCTTTCTTCGGTCCTTCTGCGGCAAGGCAGAAAGAGGCACTCGTCATCATGACGAGTGCCAGCAAAATGGTTTTTCTCATAATCAAAGATAAGTGATAAGCTTATTTGACGATGTCGAGGAGTTCGATTTTGAAGATCAGGGTGGAGTAGGGCTTGATAGGTCCAGTCTCACGGTCGCCGTAAGCGAGTTCGGCAGGGATGTAGACTTCCCAGGTAGATCCCACGGGCATGTGTGTCAGTGCCTCGGCGAATCCCGGGATATTCTGTCGGATCATCATTTCGAGCGCCTCACCTCTCTTGTAGCTGCTGTCGAAGACCTCGCCGTCGATGGTCTTGCCCTCATAGTTCACTTTCACCTTCATGGAGTCGGCGGGGATGGCGCCGTTGCCCTCTTTGATCACTTTGTACTGCAATCCGCTGGGCAGCGTCTTCACGCCCTCTTTCTTGGCGTTCTCGGCGAGGAATTTCTCACCAGCCTCTTTGTTCTCCTTGAATTTCTTGGCCATCACTTTGTCGTGGATGCCCTTGGCCATGGCATCAATCTGAGAAATGACTTTATTCGGGTTCATGAGTGTGGTGTCGCCCTTGATACCAGCCACGAGGCCGGCGATGAGGTTCTTGCGGGACACTTTCTCGTTCTCGTCGCCACCGAAGATGGAGTTGTTGATGCCAGAGGTCATTTTCATACCCATGTCGATACCGGCATAGTAAGCAGCCTGTTTTTTGTCGCCACCGGCTTTGGAGCCCTCGTTGAATCCCTTGATGAAGTCGGCGATGTAAGCAGTGTCGACGCCTTGTGAGGACAGGTATTGAGTGAGTTGTCCGCCATTGGCCAGACCGATGGCATAGCTCAGGGTGTCAACATCTGTTCTCAGATCGGCTTTGTAGCCTTTGCCACATGATACTGTGGCCGTGATGATGATTGCCATTGCGGCAATGAATGAAAATTTTCTCATTTCTTTTATTGATTGTTATTGATTGATGTATCTGTGTGTTATTTCACCTCGATCAGTTCCACGTCGAAGATCAAGGCTGAGAAGGGAGGAATGAGTGTGCCTGCGCCTCCCTCGCCATATCCGAGTCGGTAGGGGATGAAGAAGCGGTATTTGGCACCCTCCTGCATGAGTTGCAGTCCTTCGGTCCATCCTGTGATGACTTGGTTGAGTGGGAAAGTGGCGGGTTCTCCGCGCTGGTAGCTGCTGTCGAAGACTGTTCCGTCGACGAGGAAGCCTTCGTAGTGGCATACGACTTGATCGGTGGCTTTCGGTTTTTGTCCGTTGCCCTCCCGCAGCACTTTGTACTGCAGTCCGCTGGGCAGCGTGACGACACCTTCGTTTTTGGCGTTTTCAGCCAGATACTGTTCTCCTGCTTCTTTGGCGATTTTTCCTTTTGCGCTGCGGTCGGCGTTGATTTTCTGTTCTTTCTCGCTGAAGTATTTCTCCACGATGGTCTGTGCGTCTTTGTTGGAGATCTTCAGGGTATTGCCGGCGAGCACGTCTTTGATTGCATCGGCAAAATCATCAATGTTCAGGTCTGAGGCACCCATCTGCGCCAGTTGGCGTCCGATGCCCAGGCCCAAAGCGTAACTTACTTTGTCCATAAAAATAACTAAAGATTAAAATGCATTTTAAAATTGCGGCAAAGTTACACATTTTCTCTGATTGGAGTGGTGATATTTGAGGAAAATATGCTATTTTTGTACATTATTAATATATCTTTCAAGTGATTGTTTGACCATAAAAGCCTTTGTGATGAAAAAAATCGTAGTACTGACGGGAGCCGGCATGTCGGTGGAGAGTGGGCTGAAGACTTTCCGCGATGCCAATGGTTTATGGGAGAATTACCCCGTGTCGGATGTCGCCACCCATGATGGTTGGCTTCGCAACCCCACGCTGGTGACAGAGTTTTACAACATGCTTCGCAAGAAGTGCCTGAATGCCAAGCCCAATGAGGGTCATCGCCTGGTGGCTCAGTTGGAGGATCGTTATGACGTGACAGTGGTGACGCAGAATGTGGACAACCTGCACGAGATGGCCGGCAGCAGTCATGTGGTGCACCTGCATGGAGAACTGATGAAGGTCTGTTCGAGTGTAGACCCCTATGACCCCCGTTATATCCAGACGTTGACGGCGGAGAATCCTGTCGTGAAAGTCGGGGCGAAGGCCGGTGACGGTTCGTTGCTCCGCCCTCATATTGTGTTTTTCCAGGAGGCTGTGCCCATGATCGAAGTGGCGATGGAGGAGTGCAGCAAGGCAGATATCTTCATCATCATCGGCACCTCGTTGGTGGTGTACCCTGCCGCCGGACTGATTCACTATGTGCCTGCTCATGCTCCAGTCTACCTGATTGACCCGGGTGATGTGAATGTCGGTCATTCCGCCCGTTTCGAGCACCTGAAGATGGGCGCTTCGGAAGGCATGCGCGAGCTGATCAAGAAATTGTGATGCCGTCTCCATTAAGAAATCTCCCCAAGCACTGCACAAGCGCTTGGGGAGATTTCGCTGTTGGGGTATGTGTGTCGGCTAAGTGTCCTTTTGGCGAGTGCCCATACGAGCCTCCACCACATTGACCACGTAGTCGCCCAGTTTCTCACATTCGATGATGAGGTCCATGTAGATGGTACCTTCTGCATAGGTATATTCATGGTTGTTGATGTCGTTGATGTTCTGCGACTTCAGTTGGTTGCGGTAGTTGTTGATCTCGTTCTCGATGTTGAATGAGCGGTTGATATCAAACGACTCCTTCCTTCCAGCCATGAGGACATTCATCTGAGTGAGGGCGTTGTTGACCAGTTCCATCATCTGGTGCATGTATTCATACTGCTTGTCGGTGAAGTGGTCTTTCTTGCCCTGCACCTTTCGGTTGATGGTGCGAGCCATGTTAAAGCAAGAGTCGCCGATACTCTCCAGTTCGGAGATTTCTCTCAGCATGGCGCGTATTTTGGCTTTTGTCTCGTCGCTCAGGTGAGCGTCGGACACCTGGTCGAGGTATTTGGCGATTTCGATCTCCATGCTGTCGGAGATGCCCTCGTATTTCTCGATGCGGTTGTAGAGTTTGGTGAATTTCTGTTCGTCTTTCTCTGTGAGCAGTTCACGCACCATGTGGAACATGCGCTGCATTCTCTCGGCGAACGACGAGATCTCCTTATGCGCCTCAAGCACGGAGAGTTCGGGAGTCTTCATGATGCCCGATGTGATGAAGTGCAGTCGGAAATCCTCCTCTTCTTCATTTTTGGACTTGATAGCCCAGCACACGAATTTCTCGATATAAGGAACGAACCAGATGAGGAGCAGAGTATTGGAGATATTGAAGGCAGAGTGGAAGGCCGCCAGTACGATGGAGATTTTGGCCAGATTAGGTGATTCCATGTCGTAGCCCACGAAGTGGCACACCGCCTTGAGGAACCACGGCAGTACGGCGACGACCCACACCACCCCCAGCACATTGATGGAGAGGTGAGCGAAAGCCGCCCTTCGGGCCTGCGTGTTGGTACCAATGGCCACGATATTGGAGGTGATGGTAGTACCGATGTTCTCGCCGAGCACCAGCATGATACCTTGTTCGAGTTGTAGCACCCCGGTGGAGCAGAGGATCATGGTGATGGCCATGATGGCAGCCGACGACTGCACGCACAAGGTGAGAATCGTACCCATCAACAGGAAGAAGAGAGAGTTGATGAAAGTGCCCTCATTGAAATTGGAGAAGAAGTTGCTGATGGCCTGGCTGGCCTCCGGGTTTTCCACCAGGCTGAACCCCGTTTCCTTGAGTGTGCCCAGTCCGAGGAAGAGGAAAGCCACACCGAAGAGGAAGTCGCCGATGATGCGGCGGCTCTTCATATAGATAAGAATGATGCCGATGAAGAAGGCCGGGTAGACAAAGCTGGAAATGTCGAATGAGAATCCGAGGCTCATGATCCACGCCGTCACCGTCGTACCGATATGGGCACCCATGATGACGCTGATGGCCTGGATGAGGGTGAGCAGTCCTGCGTTGACGAACGAGACCGTCATCAGTGTGGTCGCGGTGGAGCTTTGCACGGCCGCTGTGATGAAGATACCCGTAAGCAAGCCCGTGAACCGGTTGGTGGTCATGGTGCCAAAGACATGACGCAACTGTGGGCCAGCGAGTTTCTGGAGGCTCTCGCTCATGGCTTTCATACCGAACATGAGGAGAGCAAGCGACCCTAAAAGCCTAAAAATAATCCAAATAGACATATTTAATAATTTTTTATTGTCAAATGTCTTTTATTTGCTTTTTTCTCAGTAATTTTACCCAGCCAAATGAAAAACCGTTACAATATGAGAGAAATGCTTAAAATCCGTTGCAAAAATAATAAAAAATCATTAGAAATCCCAATAGGGAGCTCTCTTTCTGATATTTTTTCTGAATCAGGAGTTCAGATGGATTTTGGTCCGATGGGAGCGAGAGTCAACAATCGTGTATCAGGGTTGGGCATGAGGCTCTACAGGAATGCCGACGTGGAGTTTCTGAATATCATGACCCCCTCCGGCAGCCGCACTTACACCCGCACGCTGTTTTTCGTGCTGTCGAAGGCCGTGCACGATCTTTTCCCTGACGGGAATGTGGTGATAGACATCCCCGTGTCGAACGGCTATTATTGCGACATGCAGATCGGCAGGCCGCTGACCACGAGAGACGTAGACGCCGTCCGTCGCCGCATGGAGGAGCTCATCGCCGCCGACCTGCCCATCCGCCGTCATGAGTGCACCACCGAGGAGGCCATCGACATCTTCAAGCGCCGCAAGGCCCTCTCGAAAGTGAAGCTGCTCAAATCGACAGGAAGTCTCTATACCGTCTACCACGACCTCGACGGGTATGCCGATTATTATTACGGAGCCTTGCTTCCCCGGACCGGAATGCTCTATCTTTTCGGTTTGGAGCCTTATTATGATGGCATGTTGCTCCGCATTCCCTCGCTGACCAGTCCCGGCCAGTTGGGAGAGTTGATCAGGCAGGACAAGATGTTCGGCATTTTCCAGGAGCACCACCGTTGGCAGAGTCTACTCGGCATCTCCACGGTAGGAGATTTCAACGAGGTGGTGGCCAAGGGAGGCACCTCTTTGCTCATCAATGTCTCCGAGGCATTGCAAGAGAAGAAGATCGCCCATATCGCAGAGGAAATCGCCTCGCGTAAGGGCGTGCGTATCGTGCTCATCGCCGGACCGTCGTCGAGTGGCAAGACGACCACCTGCATGCGGTTGTCGATCCAGTTGGTGTGCAATGGCCTGAGGCCCGTGATGGTGTCGCTCGACAATTATTTCGTCAACCGTGAGGAAACACCACGTGATGAGAAAGGCGATTTTGACTATGAGCACCTGCATGCCCTCAACATCCCGTTGCTCAACGAGCAGCTCATGGCCCTGCTCAATGGAGAGGAAGTGGAGATGCCCCGTTACAACTTCCAGTCGGGCAGGAGTGAGAAGAGCGGAAAGCGCATGAAGATGGGCAAGAACGACATCCTGGTGATCGAAGGCATCCATGCGCTTAACCCCGAACTCACCAAGATGATCCCCGAAGCCCAGAAGTTCAGGGTATATGCCTCGGCGCTCACCACGATCCTCCTCGACAAGCACAATTACATCCCCACCACCGACAACCGCTTGCTCCGTCGTATCGTGCGTGATGACAAATACCGTGGTGTGAGCGCCAGGGAGACCATCCGCCGCTGGCCCTCGGTGAGGGCAGGAGAGAACAAGTGGATTTTCCCCTTCCAGGAAAACGCCGATGAGATGTTCAATACCGCCATGATCTATGAGTTGGCGGTGCTCAAGCAACAAGCTGTCAGGCTGTTGGAGCGTGTGCCCCAGAATGTCGATGAATTTTCCGAGGCCTACCGTCTCAGGAAGTTCCTCAGCTATTTCACAGACATCACCGACAGTGAGTTGCCCTTCACCTCGCTTCTCCGCGAATTTCTGGGAGGCAGTTCGCTGAAATACTGATTGTCGTGCGGGATGTCGGAAGGCGTCTCGATAATTATACGGTTTCCTGCATATTTATTTTAAAGAAGGAATAAGTATGCAGGAAATATTTGTATTTATACAAGAAAGTGATTTTTTATTCAAAAACATTTTGTGATGTCAAATACTTTTTAGAACTTTGCATCTTGAATCAATCCAGAGGGTTGGGGCGGCGTGTTTTTGTCGTCTCAGCCTTTCAATATCAAACAGTATGGCAGAACAATTGGAAATTAAGGAATTAGACCACGTCGTAGTCAGGTTCTCCGGTGATTCCGGCGATGGTATGCAGTTGGCCGGCAACATATTCTCCACCGTGTCGGCATCTGTAGGTAATGGCATCTCTACTTTTCCAGACTATCCCGCTGACATCCGTGCCCCGCAAGGTTCGCTGACGGGAGTTTCTGGATTCCAGGTGCACATTGGAAAAGGGAAAGTCTACACACCGGGAGACCTCTGTGATGTGTTGGTGGCGATGAACGCCGCCGCGCTGAAGACCCAGTACAGATACACCAAGCCCCAGGCCACGGTGATCATCGATACCGACAGTTTCGGCCCCAGTGACCTGAAGAAAGCCAATTTCCAGAGTGAGGACTATCTGGGCGAGATGGGCATAGACCCCGACCGTGTGGTGGCCTGTCCGATCACCAAGATGGTGAAGGAGTGTCTTGCCGACAGCGGCATGGACAACAAATCGGTGCTCAAGTGCCGCAACATGTTTGCCCTGGGCCTCGTCTGCTGGCTTTTCAACCGCGACTTGGACCTCGTCTTCAATTTCCTCCGTGAGAAATTCGCCAAAAAGCCCGCCATTGCCGAGAGCAATATCAAGGTAGTGCAGGCTGGTTATGACTATGGCCACAACGTGCATGCCTCCGTGCCCGCCACCTACCGCATCGAGTCCACCTCGAAGGTGAAAGGCCGCTATATGGATATCACAGGCAACAAGGCCACCGCCTACGGACTCATCGCCGCAGCCGAGAAAGCCGGTTTGCGCCTCTATTTAGGGTCCTATCCCATCACCCCCGCCACGGACATCCTGCATGAGTTGTCGAAGCACAAGTCGTGCGGAGTCATCACCGTGCAGTGTGAGGACGAGATCTCCGGGTGTGCCAGTGCCATCGGCGCTTCTTTTGCCGGTGCCTTGGCCGCCACCTCGACCTCCGGTCCCGGCATCTGCCTCAAGTCAGAAGCCATGAACCTCGCTGTGATCGACGAGTTGCCCCTGGTGGTGATCGACGTTCAGCGAGGCGGTCCCTCGACAGGTCTGCCCACCAAGAGCGAGCAGACCGACCTTCTCCAGGCCCTTTATGGCCGCAATGGAGAGTCGCCCATGCCCGTCATCGCCGCGACCAGTCCCACCGACTGTTTTGACGCCGTCTACTCCGCCGCGAAGATCGCCTTGGAGCACCTCACCCCGGTCATCCTGCTCACCGACGCCTTCGTGGCCAACGGTTCAGCAGCCTGGAAGTTGCCTACCATGGACGAACTTCCTGCCATCCATCCCCATGTCGTCACGCCGGAGCAGAAAGGCAAGTATACCCCCTACGAGCGAGACCCGGAGTCGCTGGTGCGCTATTGGGCTATCCCCGGTCAGGAAGGCTATACCCACATCATCGGCGGTCTGGAGAAAGACAGCGCCACGGGAGCCATCTCGACCAATCCCGAGAACCACGACCTGATGTGCCATCTTCGAGCAGCGAAGATAGCCCGCATCCCCGTGCCCGATGTCGAGGTAGCCGGTGACGCCGCCGACGCAGAGTTGCTCATTGTCGGATTCGGAGGCACTTATGGTCATCTTTACTCCGCCATGGACGAGTTGCGTGCCAAAGGCCATCGGGTGGCATTGGCTCATTTCAAGTATATCAACCCACTGCCCGCCAACACGTCGGAAGTGCTCTCACGTTATCCGAAGGTGGTCGTGGCCGAGCAGAACCTCGGTCAGTTTGCCGCTTATCTGCGCTCGAAAGTCGACGGATTCGTGCCCTCTCAGTTCAATCAGGTCAAGGGCCAGCCGTTTGTCGTAGCAGAGTTGGTGAAGGCGTTTGAGGAAATCATCAAGAAATAGGAAAGGAGACAATTATGAGCGAATATACAGCACAAGATTACAAGAAGGGGCAGCCACGCTGGTGCCCCGGTTGTGGCGACCATTTCTTCCTCGCCTCACTTCACAAGGCCATGGCAGAGGTGGGAGTGGCGCCCCACGACATGGCCGTGATCTCCGGTATCGGATGCAGCAGCCGTCTGCCTTACTATGTCAGCACCTACGCCATGCAGACCATTCATGGCCGCGCAGCCTCCATCGCCACGGGAGCCAAGGTGGCCAACCCCGCCCTGACCGTATGGCAGATCAGCGGCGACGGCGACGGCCTGGCCATCGGTGGCAACCATTTCATCCATGCCATGCGCCGCAACATCGACATCAACATGATCCTGCTCAACAACCGGATCTACGGTCTCACCAAGGGTCAGTATTCCCCCACATCTCCCCGTGGTTTTGTCTCCAAGTCGAGTCCCTACGGCACAGTGGAAGATCCCTTCCGTCCGGCCGAACTCTGCTTCGGCGCACGCGGCCATTTCTTCGCCCGTGCGGTAGCCACCGACGGTCCCGGCACCATCGATGTGCTCAAAGCCGCCTATCACCACAAGGGAGCCTCCGTCTGCGAGATCCTGCAAAACTGTGTCATCTTCAATAATGGAGCCTACGACCCCATCTACAACAAGGAAGGCCGGAAGAAGAATGCCATCTACGTGCGCCACGGCGAGAAACTCGTCTTCGGCGAGAACGACGAATACGGTCTTGTTCAGGAAGGTTTCGGACTGAAAGTGGTGAAGATCGGCGAGAACGGCGTCACCCTCGACGACATTCTCGTGCACGATGCCCATTGTGAGGACAACACCCTGCAGCTGAAGCTTGCCATGATGGACAACGAGCATGGTTTCCCTGTTGCCCTCGGTGTGATCCGCGACGTGGAAGCCCCCACTTACGAAGCCTCTGTGGCCGCTCAGATCGCAGATGTGAGCAGCAAGAAGAAATACCACAATTTCATGGAACTTCTTGAGACCAATGACATCTGGGAAGTGAAATAACATCAAGTTGCGGCATCCCGGCGGATGCCGCAACTTGTTTTGTAAACTACATGTTGCAAATAGGTTAAGAGAGTCGTGTTTTTTTTAAAACTTTAACCTAAAAAGAATTGCACACCTCATTTTTTGTGTGCGATAACTTTGCCAATACATGCTTTTTTGCTAACTTTGCAGTCGATTTTGAGACCGTTAAGGTAAAAAGACATTTCACTATTTAATTTTATATAAAATGGCAAAGTTTGATAAGGCAATTTTAGAGAAGTACGGTATCAAAGGTACTACTGAAGTAATGTACAATCCTTCATACGAGGAGTTGTTCGAGGAGGAGATGAAGCCCGGTCTTACTGGCTATGACAAGGGTCAGCTCACAGAGCTGGGCGCCGTCAACGTCATGACAGGTATCTATACTGGCCGTTCACCCAAGGACAAGTTCATCGTTGTGGACGAGAACTCCAAGGACACCGTTTGGTGGACCAGCGACGCATACAAGAATGACAACCACCCCGCATCTCAGGAGACCTGGGAGGCTGTGAAAGACCTCGCCAAGAAAGAGCTCTCCAACAAGAAGCTCTATGTGGTTGACGGTTTCTGCGGTGCCAACAAGGACACCCGCATGAAGGTGCGCTTTATCATGGAGGTGGCATGGCAGGCCCATTTCGTGACCAACATGTTCATCCGCCCCGTGAACGAGGAGGAGCTGGAGCAGGAGCCCGACTTCGTCGTGTTCAATGCCTCCAAGGCAAAGGTCGAGAACTACAAGGAGCTGGGTCTGAACTCAGAGACAGCAGTGGTCTTCAACGTGACCAGCCGTGAGCAGGTGATCCTCAACACCTGGTATGGTGGTGAGATGAAGAAAGGCCTCTTCTCGATGATGAACTATTATCTGCCACTGAAGGGTATCGCAGCCATGCACTGCTCAGCCAACACCGACCTCAACGGTGAGAACACTGCTATTTTCTTCGGTCTCTCCGGAACCGGCAAGACCACGCTTTCCACAGATCCGAAGCGCCTTCTCATCGGCGACGACGAGCACGGATGGGATGACAATGGCGTGTTCAACTTCGAGGGAGGCTGCTATGCCAAGGTGATCAACCTCGACAAGGAGAGCGAGCCCGACATCTACAATGCCATTCGCCGCAACGCCCTGTTGGAGAACGTCACCGTCGACGCAGAGGGCAAGATCGACTTCGCCGACAAGTCGGTGACCGAGAACACCCGCGTGAGCTATCCTATCGAGCATATCGAGAAGATTGTGAAGAATGTCAACCCCGTGAGTGCTGGACCAGCTGCCAAGCAGGTGATCTTCCTCTCCGCTGATGCCTTCGGCGTGCTTCCTCCTGTCAGCATCCTGACACCCGATCAGACGAAGTATTACTTCCTCTCCGGTTTCACCGCAAAGCTCGCAGGAACAGAGCGTGGCATCACAGAGCCCACTCCCACATTCTCGGCTTGCTTCGGCCAGGCATTCCTTGAGCTGCACCCCACCAAGTATGCAGAGGAGCTCGTGAAGAAGATGGAGGCCAACGGTGCCAAGGCTTATCTGGTGAACACCGGTTGGAACGGTACTGGCAAGCGTATCTCCATCAAGGATACCCGTGGTATCATCGACGCCATCCTCGACGGCAGCATCAACACCGCTCCCACCAAGATGATCCCCTACTTCGACTTCGAGGTGCCGACATCACTTCCCGGTGTGGATCCCAACATCCTCGACCCACGCGACACTTATGCAGACGCCAGCGTGTGGGAGGAGAAAGCAAAAGACCTCGCTGCACGGTTCATCAAGAACTTCGTGAAGTATGAGGGCAACGAGGCCGGCAAGGCACTTGTGGCCGCAGGTCCGAAACTCTGATCCGCTAATATCGCCAACAATAGAGGCGCGCTCCAGTACGGGGTGCGCCTTTTTTTTGTAGCTTTACTTGCCGGCACAGAAAACCCTTGAAGTCCTATACGGCACCTTGACCTAAATCAAAAAACGTGGGGAATCCTGAAAAAAGGCATCCAAACGCTTGTGTGCGCGCAAACAATCCGTTAATTTTGCATCGTGTTCGTGAGAATACTTTTTTCATTAGGTTAGTAGTTTGATAGATTTTAAGGTAAAGATTATGTTATTAGATGATGAGACAACGCTGATGTTGGCCGTTGTCGCTGTAGCGACGATACTGAGTGTCATCACTTTGGTGAAGACCAACATCCGTTGAATTGTTTTCAGGAGGCCGGTGTGAGAGATTCATGTCGTCCTCTTTTTTTATGTTCCAAAATCTAAATAGAACTTAAAAAAAGCACAATTAATCAATAAATTACATAATAAACAGCCGAAAACACGTTTTATTTGCGGAATTCTGATTAAATTTGCACCCAATTAAGGCAAGGACAAACGCTCTTTTCCGCTTGGAAGTGAAGATTTCCACAAGTGGGAGGGGTGGTTATGTCTTTAGAACCCAATAAAAATAGACCAATGACAAGGAAATTGCTGGCTTTCGCGGTCATGTTATCTGCAGTATTCACCCTCACTTCATGTCTGGGAGATGACGACAGCGAAATTGTATATCCTGGTGACGCCGCCATCACGTCGTTTGCGCTCGGAAATCTGAAGTGCTACGTCACGACGACCTCCTCGAAAGGCTCGGACAGCACCTATACGACCACGGTGACGGGCACCAATTACCGTTTCTCGATCGACCAAGTCAACCGTCAGATCTATAATGTCGACTCCCTGCCCTATGGCACCGACGTAGCACATGTGCTTTGCACCATCGGCAGCAAAAACTCCTCGACGGTGGTCATCAAGAACACCACGGACGACAACCTGGTGCGTTATGTATCCAGCGACTCCATCGACTTCAGTGTGCCCCGCCAGATGAGTGCCTACTCACTCGACGGCAGTACCCACGTCGACTATACCGTGAAGGTCAATGTCTGCCAGGAGAAGCCCGACACCTTCTTCTGGCATGTCACATCCGTGGAACAGGATTTTGCCCAGGCCGAGCACCTCAAAGGCTTTGCCTGCGGCAACCAGTTGTTTGTGATCACCAGCGATGGCGAGCAAGGCCACATCTTCAAGAAGACACTTGGCACTGACGAGGGATGGCAACCCGTGTCATGGGACCTCAAGCAGATCGTGCCCGCTGATGCCTATCAGAACACCGTGGTGCGTGACAGTGCCCTCTTCATGCTTGCCGGCGGACAGATCCTGAGATCCCAGGATGGTGAGCACTGGGCCGTGACAGGCCGTCTGGGCGCCCGCCAGCTTATCGCCGCCAGTACGGAGTACCTCTTCGCCCTGAGTGGAGGCGGAATCCTGCGCTCGTCGGACAACGGCGCCACCTGGAGCCTTGATGCCATTGATGCCAATGCCGACCTTCTGCCAACACGAGACATCAGTTACTGCTGCATCCCGTCGCGCATCAATCCTGAAGTGGAGAACGTGGTCATCATGGGCAGCCGGTCGGCCGAAGACTATTTTGACGACACCCGTGCCCAGGTATGGAACAAGATGATAGAGATCGCATCCGACGACAATGAGCCCTGGATGTATGTGAACAACGAGCTGAACGCCTATTTCCTGCCCCGGCTCAACTCCCTCACCGCTGTGTCCTATCACGGTGGTATCGTAGCCCTTGGCGGCAGCGGCATTGGCGCCTGCACCGATGCGGCACACACCCGTTTATATTACAGCAACGACGGCGGAATCTTTTGGAACAAGGAATCGTCGGTCACGCTGCCCTCAGCCCTCGAGAGCAATGACGTGATGTCGCTGATCGTCGACTCCGAAAGCAACCTCTGGCTGATCTGCGGCGGTAGCGGGCAGGTATGGAGTGGCCATCTGACAGGAACGTCCAGTAAGTATCAGACCGCTTTCACCGAGTGAACATCATCACCAGCCTATGAGAAAATTGCTCCTGATCCTCCTGGTGCTACCGTCGGCTTTCGCTCATGCCCAAGGCGACGTGGAATACCGTATGGAAATCGGAGGCGGATTGGGCATGGTGACCTATGAGGGAGACTACAATGCGAATATCACCAAGGGGATGCAGCCCATGGCTTCGGTCGTGTTGCGCCGCATTATCAACCCCTATCATGGGTTCAAACTCGACCTGAGCTATGGCAAGCTGAAAGGAAGTTCGAAAAACGTAGAGACCTACTTCCCCGGAACGGCCGAGATGCCATACGAGTTCAACAACTCCCTGGTGGACCTCAGTGCCACCTATGAATACAACTTCTGGCCCTACGGCACAGGTAGGGACTACCGCGGTGCGAAGCGGCTCACGCCGTTTGTCGCCATCGGTCTCGGCCTCACCTTCGTGAAGGCCAACGAGAATGTCTTCACCGCCAACCTCCCCCTGGGATTCGGCGTGAAATACAAGTTGGCCGACCGTCTCAACCTGGGAGTGGAATGGGCCGTGCACTTCTCGCTCAGCGATAAACTCGACGGGTCGCCCGACCCGTATGGAATAAAGAGCAGCGGACTCTTCAAGAACACCGACTGCTTCTCGGCCCTGAAAGCGACCCTCACCTATAGTTTCATGGCCAAATGTAGAACATGTCATAATGAAGATGAATAATTTGGACTTAAACCGTATACCCGAGCACATTGCCATCATCATGGACGGCAATGGCCGTTGGGCATTAGAACAAGGAAAGCCCCGCAGTTTCGGACATCAGGCCGGTGTCGACGCCGTCAGGCGCATCACCTCGGAGTGCACCCGCCTGGGTGTGAAATACCTCACGCTCTACACCTTCTCGACAGAGAACTGGAACCGTCCTGTCGACGAGATCGCATCGCTTATGAGCTTGGTGCTGTCGTCGCTGGAAGACGAGATTTTCATGAAGAACAACGTGAGGTTCCGCGTCATCGGCGAGATCGAGCGTCTACCCAAGGACGTGCAGGAGAAACTGCAGGAGACGATGGACCACACCGCAGGCAACACCACGATGCAGATGATCGTGGCCCTGAGCTACTCGTCGCGCTGGGAAATCACCCGTGCCACACGTGAGATCGCCGCCGAGGTGAAGGCAGGCACGCTGAGCATCGATGACATCGATGAGCAGTTGATGTCGCGCCACATGGTGACCAACTTCATGCCCGACCCCGAACTTCTCATCCGTACGGGAGCAGAGGTGCGCGTCTCCAACTACCTGCTATGGCAGATCGCCTATTCCGAACTGTATTTCTGCGACACCTACTGGCCTGACTTCATGGAGGAAGACCTGCATGAAGCCATCCGGTGCTACCAGAACCGGCAGCGCAGATTCGGCAAGACGGAGGCTCAGGTGGAAGGCGCTAATTCATAAAAACGACAAAAAGATATCATGAGATATATCAGGAAAATCCTTGCTCTGGTCATCCTGGCCGCATCGCTGTCGTCGCATGCGCAGGAAAAGATCATCAACCCCGACATCTCGTATGCCGGTATCCCCCGCACGCTTGTCATCGGCGGCGTGGCGGTATCTGATGTGGAAGGCTACGAGGACTACATGCTCTCAGGCATCTCCGGACTCACCGAGGGCCAGACCATCACCGTGCCCGGCAATGAGATCACCGATGCCGTGAAGCGCTACTGGCGCTATGGTCTTTTCTCCACGGTGTCGATCTCTGCCGACTCCATCGTCGACGACCGGATCTACCTCCGCATCAACCTGACCATGCGTCCCCGCGTCTCCACCATCAACTATATCGGACTGAAGAAATCGGAGCGTGAGGACATGGAAGCCAAGCTCGGCATCATCAAGGGAGGCCAGATCACCCCCAATATCATCGACCGTGCGAAGATCCTGGCCAAGAAATACTTCGACGACAAAGGCTACAAGAATGCTGAGATCAACATCATCCAGCGTGATGACGTGACCAACAAGAACCAGATGATCCTCGACGTGGTGGTGGACAAGAAGGAGAAGATGAAGGTGCGCGAGATTATCATCGACGGCAATGAGATGCTCAGCGACAAGAAGATCAAGGGCGGCCTGTTCCGCAAGGGTGCCCTCTCCAAGACCCATGAGGCCGGCAAGTTGTCGTCGTTTCTCAAGTCGAAGAAATTCACCCCAGAGCGTTGGAAGGAAGACAAGCAGAAGCTCATCGAAAAATACAACGAGTATGGCTACCGCGACGCCACCATCCTCGAGGACAGCGTGTGGAATGTCGACGACAAGCACGTGAATGTCTACGTGAAGGTGGAAGAAGGCAAGAAATACTATCTGCGCAACATCACTTGGGTGGGCAACACCGTCTATTCGACCGACTATCTGAGCAAGGTGCTCGGCATGAAGACCGGCGACGTCTACAACCAGAAACAGCTCAACAAGCGACTCACCGAGGACGATGACGCCGTGGGCAACAACTATTGGAACAAGGGTTACCTCTTCTATGGACTCAACCCCACCGAGGTGAATATCGTGGGTGACTCCATCGACCTGGAGATGCGTATCCAGGAAGGCACACAAGCCCATATCAACCATGTGAGGATCAACGGCAACGACAGGCTTTATGAGAACGTGGTGCGCCGCGAGCTGCGCACCAAGCCCGGCGACCTGTTCTCCAAGGACGCTCTGCAGCGTACGGTGCGTGAACTGGCGTCAATGGGCCATTTCGACCCCGAGAAGATCAATCCTGACGTGCAGCCCAACCAAGAAGACGGAACGGTGGACATCAATTATAACCTTGAGCAGAAATCCAACGACCAGATCGAGTTCTCACTGGGATGGGGACAGACCGGTGTGATCGGACGTATCGGACTGAAGCTCAATAACTTCTCCATGCGTAACCTCTTCAACAAGAACAAGGAGCACCGCGGCATCATGCCTATCGGCGACGGTGAGGTGCTCTCCATCGGATGGCAGTCTAACGGTACCTACTACAACTCAGGCAATATCTCATACTCCACCAACTGGTTTGGTGGGAAGCGCCCGATACAGTTCAGTGTCGGCCTCTACTACTCGAAGCAGACCGACATCTCGAGCACCTACTACAACTCAGCCTACCGCTACAGCTACTACAACTATCTCTATGGCGGCTATGGCAGCAGCTATTACAACAATTACGAGAGCTATTACGATCCCGACAAGTATGTGCAGCTGCTCGGAGCCTCTCTCGGATGGGGCAAGCGCCTGCGCTGGCCAGACGACTACTTCATGCTCAACATGTCGGTGGGCTACACCCGCTACATGCTCAAGAACTGGAGTTACTTCCTCGTGACCACCGGTAACTGCAACAACCTCAATTTCAACATTGCCCTCTCTCGAGTGTCGACCGACAACCAGTTATTCCCGCGCCGCGGTTCAGAGTTCACGGCATCCGTCTCAATCACGCCGCCATGGTCGAAATGGGACAATGTCGACTATGAGAATCTGGCCACCGACTACCGTTCGGCCACCTTCACCGAAGAGCAGCAGAAGAAATACCGCTGGGTGGAATACCACAAGTGGAAATTCAAGTCACGCACCTTCTCCGCCCTCACCGGCGGCACGAAATGCCTGGTGCTCATGACCCGTGTGGAATTTGGACTGCTCGGTTACTACAACAAGTACAAGAAATCGCCCTTTGAGACCTTCTATGTGGGTGGCGACGGCATGAGCGGCTACTCCACCGGTTACGCAGAGGAGACCGTCGGTTTGAGAGGTTATGAGAACGGATCACTCACCCCGTCGGGTGCTGCAGGCTATGCCTACGACCGTCTGTCGCTCGAGCTCCGCTATCCTTTCCTGTTGGGCAACACCACGATTTATGGTCTGACCTTCCTTGAGGCAGGTAATGCATGGACCGACGCCAAGAAGTTCAACCCGTTTGACATGAAGCGCTCCGCCGGTGCAGGTGTGCGTATTTTCCTGCCGATGGTAGGACTTATGGGTATCGACTGGGCTTACGGTTTCGACAAGGTATGGGGCCGCAAGGGAGGCTCACAGTTCCACTTCGTGCTCGGTCAGGAATTCTGATGCGAGGAAAAGAGAAACAAGATTTAATACGAACCAAAAAATCATAACGCGATGAGAAAAATGATGATGATGGGTTTGTTGGCACTGATGGCGCTGACAGCCAATGCGCAGAAGTTCGCGCTGATCGACATGGACTATATCCTCAAGAACATACCCGCTTACGAGCGTGCCAATGAGCAGCTCAACCAGGTGTCGAAGAAATGGCAGGCAGAAGTGGAGGCCCTCAACACCGAGGCAGCCACGATGTATAAGAACTACCAGAACGAAGTGGTGTTCCTCTCTCAGGAGCAGAAGAAGAAGCGCCAGGAAGACATCATGAACAAAGAGAAGGAATCGAGTGAGCTGAAGCGCAAGTATTTCGGTCCGGAAGGCGAGTTGTTCAAGAAGCGCGAGAGTCTGATGACCCCGATCCAGGAAGAGATTTACAATGCGGTGAAGGATATTTCCGAACTGCGCGGTTACTCGCTGGTCCTCGACCGTTCGAGTGATGCTGGCATCATCTTTGGATCTCCGAAGATCGACATCAGCAACGAGGTGCTCGAGAAGTTGGGCTACTCCATTAATTAACGAAATTACGTGATTTATTTTGTGGTGTGCATCGCTTTCGCTATCTTTGCAGCCGCATTTCACTGAATAACAAGGAAAACAATAACAATTTAACGACAACGAGAAAATGAAAAAGATTATTTTAATGTTGATGTTGTTCGCACCTCTTGCCACCTTCGCACAGAAGTTCGGACATGTTGATACACAGTCAATCATCCAGTCTCTGCCCGAGTTCAGCCGTGCCAATGGCGAGATCGAGGCCATCGGCAAGCAGTATGAGAACGAGCTCAAGGCTTCTCAGGACGAGCTTCAGCGTCTGGCAGAGGATTACGACAAGAAGAAGAGTTCGATGAACGCCACTCAGCAGCAGGAGCAGGAGACCAAGCTTCAGGAGATGTACAACCGCATTTCTCAGCAGGCCCAGCAAAACCAGCAGGAATTCCAGAAAGCCCAGCAGGACAAGTTGCAGCCCATCTTCACCAAGGTGCGCCAGGCCATTGAGGCAGTCGGTAAGAGCGGTGGCTACGTCTACATCATGGAGACCAACAACGTGCTCTATATCAACGACACGATCAGCAAGGACCTCACCTCAGAGGTGAAGGCCCAGATCTCGAAGATGAAATAATCTGTCTTGTTCACACTAAGATAGGCAGGGGCAGGCAGGAAATGCCTGCCCCTGTTTGCTTAAAAAAACTGTATTGTCATGAGAAAGTATGGTTTGTTGTTATTACTGGCAGCCCTGCCGCTGTTGGCCAGTGCGCAGATGAAGTTTGGCTATCTCAGCTATGAGGAAGCCTTCAAGTCGCTGCCCGAATATGCTTTGGCCCAGGCCAACCTGGCCGATCTGAAGGCCAAATATGATGCCGAGATGAAGCGGGTGGAGGATGAGTTCAACCGCAAGTATGAGGAGTTTCTCGACGGTCAGAGTGATTTTGCCCCGACGATATTGCAGAAGCGCCAGACAGAGCTACAGGAACTTCTCAAGAAGAATGTAGCCTTCAAGGCAGAGTCGGCGAAGTTGCTCCAGCAGGCAGAGAAAGAAGCCTACGCCCCGCTGCGTGAGAAGCTCTCCAGGGTGCTCAGTCAGATCGGCACCGACCATGGCTATGCGTTCATCCTCAATACAGACGGAGATGCCCTGCCCTTTGTCAATCCGGAGATGGGTGAGGACATATCTGAATTGGTGAAGGAGGCCTCCCGATGACCGTCAAATCCCTGTCGTCGTCGCCCGGTCCGATCGGTGTATTCGACTCAGGCTATGGTGGGCTGACCATTCTGAGCGGCATCCGCCGCCTGATGCCCGAGTACGACTACATCTATTTGGGCGACAACGCCCGCGCCCCTTATGGCACCCGTTCTTTTGAGGTGGTGCGTGACTTCACCCGCCAGGCCGTGGAGTATCTTTTCTCCATGGGTTGCCATTTGGTGATCTTAGGCTGCAACACCGCATCGGCGAAAGCCCTGCGCAGTTTCCAGCAGCTCTACCTGCCCCATATCGATGCCCACAGGCGGGTGCTTGGCATCATCATCCCCACATCCGAGGTGATCGGCAACATCACCCGCAGCCGCCATGTCGGTGTGCTGGCCACCGAGGGTACAATCAAGAGCCACAGTTATGACATAGAGATCGGCAAGCGGTATCCTGACATCCAAGTCACGGGCATGGCCTGTCCGATGTGGGTGCCCCTGGTGGAGAACAACGAGGCATCGGGAGATGGAGCCGATTATTTTGTGAGGAAGTATCTCCGCCAGTTGCTCGAGTCCGACGCAGAGATCGACACGGTGATTTTAGGCTGCACACATTACCCCATGCTCGTGCCCAAAATCCGTCGGTCGCTTGATGAGTTGAGGCCAGGTGTGCGCATCGTCGAGCAAGGCGTCTATGTGGCTGAGAGTCTGCGCAATTATCTGGACCGCCATCCCGAGATGGAAGTCAAGTGCCACCGTGGAGGAGAGGTGCGCTATCTCACCACCGAGAGTGCGGAGAAGTTCTCAGAGAACGCCAGTCTCTTTCTGCACGAGCGTATCGAAGTGGAGCATGTGGTGCTGAGCGACACCATGGAAAGCATTTAGTCGCCCAGCAGTCTCTTGCTCAGATGGCGGATGGGATACCACACAGCAATCCATCCGACGGCGATGACCGTGATAAAAATGATGACGATGTCCCAGAAATGCACGCTGACGGGATAGGCATCGACCACGAACGCGCCACTGCTTCTTCCGAGCGTCACGACGCCGAAAGTCTGTTGGATCCAGCAGAGCAGCAGTCCCAGCAAGATGCCCAAGACCGCCCCTGCCGCGGCGATCATCCTGCCCTCAAACATGAAGATGCTTGAGATCTGTTTTTTGGAAGCCCCCAGGTTGCGCAAGGTCATCACATCCTCTTTCTTGTCGATGATGAGCATCGACAGCGAGCCGATGATATTGAAGCAAGCCACCATGAGGATGAATGTGAGAAAGACATAGGCGATGAGTTTCTCGATTTTCATGATTTTGTAAGTGTCGGCCTGTTGCTCATAGCGGTCGAGCACCTTGTATTTCTCGCCGGCGATGTCTCTCATTTTCTTTTTCGCCCCCTCGAAGTCGCACCCCGGTTTTAGCCGCAGTTCAAGCGATGACAGCATGCCCTGCTGTCCGAAAAGGTTGCGTGCGAAAGCGATAGAAGTGACGATATAGTATCGGTCGTATTTTGATTGGCTGACGTTGAACACCTCGGCCGTTGAGAGCAGTGAGTCGGCCGTGAAAGCGCTCTCCGGGTCAGTCATGTCGAGCTGTCCCTCGCGCTCTGGAGCATAGATATGCAGGTATCCCTGCCAATAGGCCCCGGTGCCGAGCATCTGGGCGAGTCTTATGCCAGGAATGCCATATTCCAGGTTGCCGGCATGCAGTTGCGTGCTGGTCCCTGCGTCGGGGTATAGGATCTCGTTGAAATGCGTCAGCAGGCTGAAGTTATCCTCCACGCCTTTGATGACCACCATCGACTGCCTGTCGCGGTAGATGGCCAGGGCTTGGTCCTCGATACTCTCCATGGCCACCTCCACCTCTGGAAGTTGTTTGATGGCCGTCAGTACGGGGTCGTCGGCTGGCACCGTCTTTCCCTTGACGGGTGTGATTTTGATCTGCGGATCGAATGAAGTGAAGAACGATGCCACGAGGTCGTGGAACCCGTTGAACACGCTCAGCGTGACCACCAAAGCCATTGTGGCAGTCGCCACCCCCACCACGGAGACGGCGCTGATAAGATTGATGGCATGGGTGCTCTTTTTCGAGAAGAGATACCGGCGTGCGATGTAGAAGGGGAAATTCATGCTTGTCGGTGGTTGTGAGCCCTTATTTTTTCAGGAGTTCATCGATATGCTCGATATAGTCGAGAGAGTCGTCGATGAAAAAGCGCAGTTCGGGAATGATGCGCATCTGGTGCCTCACGCGTGTACCCAGTTCGTACCTGATTGTCTTCTCGTTGGCATTCACGTTGTTGATGATTTCCTCGCCTCTCTCAGAAGGGAAAACGCTGAGATAAGCGGTGCAGATGCTCAGGTCGGGTGAGATGCGGCATCTTGTGACGCTGACCATGACCCCCCTCATCATCCGGGTCTGTGATTGGAAGATGAGGCTCAGTTCTTTTTGCAGCAGTCTTGCTATTCGGTTTTGTCTTGTTTCTTGCATGTCTGTTTATTTTCTTGTGAATTCGACGATGTCGCTGCCGTCTTTATTGTCGCTGCCATCGAGTAGGAGATTTGTATCGGTGAGTTTGACGATTTTCATCTCGCCGTCGGCCGGCAGTTCTTTGAGCAGGTCATCTTTTGAGTTATCGATTTGGCTCTCCATCATTTTTTTCACGAAATCGGCCGTCTCGGGATTGTTCTTGGCGATTTGTGCGGCCTCTCCGAAAAACTCGATTTTGTCGATTTTGGTCACAGCGTTCTCTCTGTCGAAATCTATTCTCAAGATGTCGTCATTGACGGTGTATGATCCATTGACGGTGAGATGGAAACTCATGTCCATGGAATCCTCCTCATACAAGGAAGTCCGGACAGTGATCGACAAGTTTTTTTTGTCTTTCACCGTCAGTTCGAAAGTCAGTTTTGCCCCATCTTGCTGCATTTCCGATACCCATTCCCCGATAAGGCTTTGTGCAGACACACATAGGGTGAGGAAGAAGAACAGGAGCGAGAGCATCATTTTTTTTCTCATATTATCTGTTTTGTTGGTTTTTTAGTCTTTCTTTCTCATGATGGTCAGTCCGTCGCGCAAGGGCAGTATCACCTTTTCCACGCGTGAGTCGGCCGCCACATGGTCGTTGAAGCGTTCTATGCCCTGTGTCTGAGCATCGCGGTCGTAGTCATGGTCCACCACGTGTCCGTCCCAGAGCGTGTTGTCAGCCAGGATGAACCCACCCGGGCGAGTCACCTTCATCGCCATTTCGTAGGTGGGTACATAGGTGCGTTTGTCACCGTCGATGAACACCATGTCGAAATCTATCCCCAGCCGTGGAGCCTCGGTGATGGCATCGCCGATGATGAAGGAGATTTTGTCGGCCACGTCAGCCCCTTCGATCCAAGGCCGTGTGAAGTCCTCCTGCTCATCATTGATCTCGAAGGTATAGACCCTTCCGCCGTCTTCCAGTCCCTCGGCCATGCAGATGGCGCTGTATCCGCTGAAGGTGCCCACCTCGAGGATGTTTTTCGGCCGGATCATCCTGACCAGCATTTTCAGCAGTCTGCCTTGTAGGTGTCCGCTTGCCATGCGTCCCCGGAGCAGTTGGATGTTGGTGGCACGGTAGAGCCGGTAGAGGTAGTCGCCCTCCGGGTCGATATGCTTCAGGATATAATCCTCCAGAGCCCCGTTGTCGTTCATTTCCTGCTTTCGATAAGAGCTTCGAGCGCCAGTCGGTAGGAGTCGAGGCCGAATCCGCATATCACGCCCTGGCAGGCACTGCTGATCATGGAGTGGTGGCGGAACTCCTCGCGCTGATGCACATTCGAGATATGCACTTCGATCACGGGGCATTTCAGAGCCCGGATGCAGTCGTGAAGAGCCACGCTGGTGTGAGTGTAGGCCCCGGCATTGAGTATGATGCCGTCGGCGGAGAATCCCACCTGTTGCATTTTGTCGATCATCAGTCCCTCGACATTGCTTTGGAAATAGTCGATGTCCACATCGGGATACCGGCTGCGCAGCAGTGGAAGGTAGGAGTCGAAAGATTCGCTCCCGTAGATGCCCGGCTCCCGCACACCGAGAAGGTTGAGGTTGGGCCCGTTGATGATTTGTATCCTCATTTCGTGAATTTTTAGTAATTTTGCATCATCCAAGCCACAAAATTAAGAAAAATCATGGAAACAGACAAGAAAAGCCCGTCGAATGTTGTCGTATCCTACCGCCGCTATCTCAAATTGCAGCGCAATTTGTCGTCGAACACGCAGGAAGCCTATCTCCGTGATTTGCAGAAACTGCTCATCTATTTGAGGGGAGAGGGGATAGATCCTGCAGATGTCACCCTCGACGACCTCCGTCATTTTGTGGCCGGACTCCACGACATCGGGATCGGTCCGCGGTCGCAATGCCGCATCATCAGTGGCGTGCGCTCTTTTTACCGTTTCATGACCCTTGACGGGCGGATCGAGAGCGACCCCACAGAACTCCTGGAATCCCCCCAGTTGGGAGACCACCTGCCCGAGGTGCTCACCACTGAGGAAGTGGACCGTATGGAGGCTGCCATCGACCTCACCAAGTGGGAAGGCCATCGCAACAGAGCCATCATCGAGGTGCTGTTCAGTTGCGGTCTGCGTGTCAGCGAACTGGTCACGCTGCGCCTCTCCTCACTATATCTCGACGAGGGATTCCTCCGGGTGATCGGCAAAGGCAGCAAGGAGCGTCTGGTGCCCATCTCGTCGAGAGCCGTCGAGGAACTCTCGTTCTGGTTTGACGACCGATGCCACATGAGCATCAAGCCAGGAGAAGAGGACTATGTCTTCCTCAACCGCCGCGGTTCCCACCTCACCCGGACGATGATCCTGCTCATCATCAAGCAGTTGGCCGCAGACGCCGGCATCCCGAAGACGGTGAGCCCTCACACGCTGCGCCACTCCTTCGCCACCGCCCTGTTGGAGGGTGGCGCCGACCTCCGTGCCATCCAGTCGATGCTCGGCCATGAGAGCATCAGCACCACCGAAATCTACACCCACATCGACATGTCGACGCTCCGTCAACAAATCCTTGACCATCATCCCCGCAACATCCGCACGTCGACTCCGAATGAGGTGTAGTGGAAAAAATAAACCTCAAAAAAATTGCCGAATTGAAAATATTATACTAACTTTGTCGGCGAAATAATCAAATCGCCAAAGAGTTATCTGAATTCCGGCATTCCAGCATTGTCGGAATTCATAATTTTTTTGCATTCAAATCAAACGATTAACTTTAAAAAAGAATACCATCATGACTTACATGTCGCAAGAAGGCTACGACAAAATGATAGCCGAACTACAACGTCTGGAATCCATCGAGCGCCCCAAGGCCTCCGCAGCCATTGCCGAGGCCCGCGACAAGGGTGACTTGAGTGAGAATTCGGAGTATGATGCCGCCAAGGAGGCGCAAGCCCATCTGGAGGACAAGATCAACCGTCTGAAAATGGCCATCGCCGAGGCAAAGATTGTGGACACCTCCCGTCTGAGCAGCGATTGCGTGCAGATCCTCTCGAAGGTGGAGATGACCAACCTCACCACCAAGGCCAAGATGTCATATACCATTGTGAGCGAGAACGAGGCCAATCTCCGTGAGGGCAAGATCTCGATCAAGACCCCCATTGCTCAGGGTCTTCTCAACAAGAAAGTGGGCGACGAGGTAGAGATCCAGATACCCCGTGGCACCATCAAGCTTCGTATAGACAAGATTTCGATTTAACCAGGCAGCAACGATACGACTATGAGTATTTTTTCCAAGATAGCCGCTGGTGAGATACCCAGCTACAAGTGCGCCGAGAACGAGAAGTTCTACGCATTCCTCGACATCAATCCCCTGGTGAAGGGTCACACGCTGGTGATTCCCCGCCGTGAAGTGGACTACATCTTCGACCTTGAGGACGACGAGTTGGCAGAGATGCAGGTATTCGCCAAGCATGTGGCCATCGCCATCAAGAAAGCCTTCCCCTGTGTGAAGGTAGGCATGGCAGTCCTGGGATTGGAAGTGCCGCACGCCCATATCCATCTCATTCCGATGCAGAGTGAGAAGGACATGCTTTTCTCCAATCCGAAGTTGAAACTCAGTGAGGAGGAGTTCAAGGAAATCGCAGCGAAGATCCGGGCGGAGTTCAAATAAACTTCCCGCCCAGTTTCACTTGCACTTCGTTGGTAAACTTACGTATTTGTGCTGATGAGTCGCCTTTTTTGCAGATCATCAGCACATTTTCGTTTTCCACCACGATATAGCCATCGAGTCCGCTGAAGACACCGAGCCGCTCCTTGGGCAGTTTGATGATGCAGTCGTGGCAGTCGTCGAGCATCACCTCGCTGCCGAGCACCACGTTGTCGCCCTCGCCCCTGCTCTCCGCCTCGTAGATGGAATGCCAGGTGCCCAGGTCGGCCCATCCGAAACCGCAGAGCATCACGAAGGCATCGTCGGCATGCTCCAGCACACCATAGTCGATCGAGAGATTAGGGAACAGCGAGAAATAGTCCCACACCAGCTTTGCCTCCTCGTCGAGGTCGGATACCGCCCTTCCGTCGGTCTCTATCTGCCGGAAAGGAGCGGGCATGATTTCTTTGCAATGCTTCAGCAAGTGCCGCGCGCTGGAGGCGAAGATGCCCGTGTTCCATAGGAACTCACCGCTGTCCATGAACATCTGTGCGAAATTGCGCTCAGGTTTCTCGGTGAAAGATTTGACGCAGAACATGTTTTCGGCACCGCAAGCGTCGCCCATCTGCACATATCCGTATCCCGGTTCCGGTCTTGAGGGGCGTATGCCCATGGCGATGATGCCATCGTGCTGTGAAACGAATTTAAGGGCGTCGTTCACATTTCGCTCAAACTGCTCCTGCCCGATGACGGCCTGATCGGAGGGAGATATGATCACGTTGGCCTCCGGGCAAGCTTTGAGGATGCGGTAACACCCCCAGGCCACGCTTGGGGCCGTATTGCGGTTGATGGGCTCACCGATGAAGTTGCCCTCAGGTAGCATAGGGAGCTGTGCACGTGCGATGGCCTCGTAGTCGTCGTTTGTGGTGACGTAGATATTCTCAGTGGGGATGATGCGGGCGAAACGGTCAAAAGTCTGCTGGAGCAAAGTGCGTCCAACTCCGAAGAGGTCGACGAATTGCTTGGGGCGACTTTTCCTGCTGGTAGGCCACAATCTTCTTCCGACACCTCCAGCCAGGATGATGCAGAAATTCTTGGATTCAGTCGGCATAAAATAGGCTTTTAGGTAGAAATGAAAAGATGTATATACATTTATCAAACGATAAAAACAAGTTTTTAGTGTTTTTTTGAACAAAAATTTGTCATTTCAGATTTTATGTGTAACTTTGCACCACTTTTGAAGCCCAGATGGCGGAATCGGTAGACGCGCTGGTCTCAAACACCAGTGGGGCAACCCGTGCCGGTTCGACCCCGGCTCTGGGTACTT
>OCTW013384656.1_pt1 | contig 46959 bp, 49 predicted proteins | sample 1539671 | NCBI WGS metagenome assembly OCTW01 (sample SAMN02144230, study PRJEB22623) | gut metagenome | biome: sheep rumen | host: Ovis aries | place: New Zealand
AAGGATGGTGGGGAGGGACGGATTCGAACCATCGAACCAAAAGGAACTGAGTTACAGTCAGCCGCGTTTAGCCACTTCGCTACCTCCCCAATATATGGTGCCGACTATAGGAATTGAACCCACAACCTACTGATTACAAGTCAGTTGCTCTACCAATTGAGCTAAGTCGGCAAATAAACAAATGGTGGGAGCTAACGGGCTCGAACCGCTGACCCTCTGCTTGTAAGGCAGACGCTCTCCCAACTGAGCTAAGCTCCCATCACCAAGTGCCCACTTATAATACCATTAGATACTCTAAGTGTCAATAAAAAAAGAAAGATACTTTGAATTTTTTGTTACTTCTTTACCAAAACCAACATGGCTCATTGATAAGTTTTCCACCACCAAATCTTCACGACTTTGTGATTCCCGTTTACTTAAAGCCTTTTTTATGTCTAGGCATCTCTCTCAGATTCTTTATCATTTACTCTCATGTCCTATGTACACAAGTATTTCGACTCACTTGAGCCCCTTTTATTTTGCTTCCTAGACTTCATCAAACCCTTTGTAACATTATCCAAAGTATCTTCTTAATACCTAGAAGGAATTCTTTTTTCTCTTCCTTCTTTCTGACTAAATAATAATATAAATTGTAAGCGATTACAAGTATATTTATCGTTTTTCATAAAAAGAAAAAAGTAGGATGCAATCCTACTTTGACATTTTCTTGATGTCCTCATAAACATAGGAAATATCAGCTCTATGGTATTTGTCAAGTTCATAGAGCTTCTTAGTAATGCGTTCCATAATCTTAGGAATATACATTTCACTAGCTTCAATTAAAATCAAATAATGATCTTTTCCTGCCACACTTATACAATCCTCAGAGCGTAAGCCTGCTAACAATGCATTACGCAGCAAAGACATCGTTGATTCAAGGATACGATCCACCAAATCTTCATCCAGGCCTTTGTTATTTGGTGTCAGTTGCACATCAATGACATAGACGTCTTCATTACTACGCTTTAACCTTCTTGCTTCAAGCTGACAAAGTCTTGTAAATTCGTCATTAGAACATTCAAAAGCAGTTTCTTCATTATCTTCAGCTAGTATTTCTTTAATATACGCAAAGCCCTGCGTCCTTTTTTTGGCATCTAACAGTTTTGTAAGTTTCTCGCTAGGCTTTATTCCAAGATTCTTCGCAAAAAGCTTCTCGATTTGAGCATAGTACTTTCTTGCAATATCTTCATGCCCTTCATCCATATAATGTGAAATACCATAATAGTATACACTCTCATTATATGGATCAATTTTCAAAAATTTCTTATAGATTTCTTCGAACTTATTATCAATCTTATTTTCATAATAATATTTGATTAAGGAAAGCATAACAGATAAAGCTTGTGTTTCAAGATATTGATTCTCAGAATCTATCCAGTCATCACCTGCAAGCATCGGTAACATTCTCCCCTTATAAAGAGCACTTGCCTTTTCATAAAATGTATGAACATCCTGCTTATCAGCAAATTTTGCACATTTAAGTGTATCAATGAATTCTTCTGCATCAACCAATACATCAATATTAGGATTCCAGTAATAAGAGCCTTTGGCATTCAAGATAAATTGCTCATCACCAAAGCTTTTCTTCAAAACACATCTGACCCTATATACCAATGCCTTTAAAGCATTAATGGGATCATTAGAATCATGATCATTGAACATAATATCAGCAGTTGTCGTATTGAAGATTTGTTTCTTTCTATTCAATATCAAATATGTCAGTAGTTTTGTGATTTGTTTTGACCGATAATCGTGATAAAGCAGTTTTTCTCCATTATATTCGATCTCAAATGATCCAAGAAGACTTACCTTCATTTTGTCGCCCATATTATGCCTCCCCTCATGTATTCCATTTTACACAGTTTGCATCTTTTAGGCAATATCTCTTACAATACTGAATAAGTACTTACTGACAATTTGTGATATAAATACTATCCCCCTCAAAAGAGAAGATACATGCATCACTGTATTCTGTCATATAAGCTTCATAATCAAATTTCTTCTGACTAAGAACCTTACTTATATCATTTAATCGAACAATGAGCTGTTTACCATTGTCCATAACAAAGCGGATACTTGTTGGATCAGCTGCTTTTGGAGAAAAAATAACATCGGATATCGAATTTCTTAAAATATAGGGTAATTGAATATATTGATCTGCAAAGGTCTGAATATGTTCCAAACTATCAAATGACATAAGACGTGGTGTTGATTCAAGCTTTTTTATAAAGTTTACATCGCTAACTTCTTCTACATGCGCTAGCTCATCTATGACATAGGTCTTATTTTGGAAAATTGCATAGGCAACAGGCTTAGCTTCCTGTATTTCAATACGCAAGCCTCCTGCAATTGTCTTGCTGACATGACATTTCTTGATCAGAGCATGTTTTTTTAGCTTGTTTTCAATATTCTTCGTACTTGTAAATAAGTAATATCCAGATGTTTCTTTTTGAATGGATGCTTTTACTTCATCTGCTTTTAGATTTACAAGACCTTTAACTTGTATAGACTGAATTTTTGATACGGGGCTAACAAAGTAAACAACAATAAGTCCAATAATAATACAGCTTATCAATAAATGACGACGTCTTCTGGCCTTTTTCGCTTTTACTTCAGCAAGATACTGCTTACGAGGATCATCATCATATTCATTATAATGAACTGCTGAAATTCTCGTTTTTCTTCTCTTGTGCTTACTCATAAGCTACTCCCAATTGACTAATATGACTTCTTTATGTAATTTCACACCAAACTGATCTTCAACTTTAGCTTGTACTAAATGAATAAGATCAAGAATATCTTTTGCTGACGCATAGCCATTATTGACAATAAAATTCGAATGCTTAGGTGACACCTGCGCACCACCTATTTCAAATCCTCTTAAGCCTGCTTCATCAATATACTGCCAGGCCGACTTTCCTTCAGGATTGCGGAATACAGAACCAGCACAGGCAAAATTCCAAGGTTGCGATGTCATGCGTCGTTCCTTACGTTTATCAAGCACGCTCTTGATAGCTGCTGGATCTTTGATTGTCATTTCAAATGTTGCATCAATAAGAATCCATTCTTTATGTTTTTGCAAGATGGATTGACGATAGCCAAATGCCATTTCTTCCTTATTGAGAATCATTAATTCATTATCTTCATTTAGAATTGTTGCTTCCTTAAACACATCAGCAATACAGTATTTATACGCGCCAGCATTCATATAAAGGCCACCGCCCATAGCCCCAGGAATACCACCCATAAATTCAAAGCCTGATAAGCCAAGTTTAGCAGCCTGATAGCTAAGTGCAATCATGCTGACACCAGCCTGTGCCTTAATAATATTCCCATTGACCTGATACTGATTAAAGCCATTTAACGAGATAATGATACCTTCATATTCACGATCACTAAATAATAAATCACTACCTCTACCAATAACCATATGTCTAATATGATTCTTTCTCACAAACTCCAAAAGTCTTTTTAAAGCTTCCATATCCTTTACTTCAATAAAGAAGCGCGCAGGACCACCCACTTTATAAGTCGTATGCTTATACATTGGTTCATTTTCTACAACCTTGCCAACATCATTATCTCTTAGAAATTCTTTTACCAGCATTTCATCCATATCACTTTTCCACCAATCTTAAAATTTCTTGATAAATATCACGACATGCATTTGGCTTGCCAAGTTTGCTTGCCGCCTCTTTCAATGCATACTGCTTTGCCTTATCATTCATAATCTGATCAATTGCTTTCACAAGACGATCACCATCCAAATCTTTTTCAAGAATCATTTCGCAAGCACCTTGATCACAAAGCTCACGTGCATTATATTCCTGATGATTCGCAACAACATAAGGAGAAGGAATGAGTATTGCAGGTGTACCTAAAGACGTAATTTCTGCAAGAGTCGTTGCTCCCGCACGGCTGACTGCTAAATCACTTGAAGCAAGGACACTTGGCATATCATCAATATAAGGAACAATATGAATGGATGCATTTAATGGCCCGCACATTTCCATCATCTCATCATAATGTGTCTTGCCTGTAGCATAAATGACATCATATGGCGCATTTTCCATCTTTTTAAGGGCATCAGCCATGGCTTTATTAATGGATGCTGATCCCAATGATCCCATGACAATAACAACCACCTTGCGATCAAGATCAATATGATAGATATCATGAACATCTTTTAACACTTTATTATGTACTGTTGAAGTACGTGGATTACCGAGCAATTTTGTCTTTTCTTTCGGAAAGCTCTCCAATGCTTTTTCATAACAGCAAATTATTTCATCAACCTTATTAATGAGGATTTTGTTTGTCAAACCAATGATGGAATTCTGTTCATGAATCATTGTCTTAATATGCTTTTGGCTTGCCGCTAGAACAATGGATGCACTAGGATAACCACCAAAACCAATGACAATATCCGGCTTAAATTCTTTCAATATTTTCTTACTCGTAGATAATGATTTTAAGAATAAGAAGGCATTTTTTGCCTTTTGCAAAGGATTTCCAACCATTCCTTTTACATGCAGTCCTCTATAGGCATAGCCAAGCTGAGGTACAACCTCACTTTCAAGACGGTCCGTTGTTCCAACAAAAAGAAACTCAGAACTTGGATCCTGTTCCTTTATATAGTCCACTAACGCCAAAGCAGGATAAAGATGTCCACCTGTTCCTCCTGCACTTACAATTATTCTCACAGTATACTCCTCCTTAAAAAAAGCAGCTAGTTTAGCTGCTTTACGATTTCCTTAAACATTTCACCACGTTCTTCCATATTATGGAATTCATCGAATGAACTTGTTGATGGTGAAAGCAATACAATATCGCCATTTTCAGCAATCTCATAGGCTTTCATGATAGCATCTTTCATATGTTTTTCACAGTATGTATGAGGATGATGCATGTCTTTTGCGAAACGTTCACCAGCTTCACCGAAAGTTATTAATGCCTTAATTGAATCATTATATTGAGCAACATCATCGAGCGGTAAGCCCTTTTCATGACCACCCATTAAAAGGATGACCGGCTTTTCAAAAGCCTTAACAGCAATGACTGTTGCATCCGTATTTGTACCTTTTGAGTCATTATAATACTGTACACCATTAACTGTTGTAACATACTCAATACGATGTTCAACACCAGGGAATTCAGCAATACCATCATGAATCTCTTTAAGGCTTAACCCTCGATGAGCTAAGACAATAATAGCAACCATAATATTAGCAACATTATGCAAACCAACAATCTTGATTTCATCACGGTCAATGACCTTTTCACCATGATAATAGATTGTTCTATCTTTCAGCATACAATCCGCATTTTGCATTAATGAGAATGTCTCAATTGTACTTGGGATTGGAAAGCGTCCTGTATAAGTTTTTAAGTTTTCATCATCAAGATTGAGAATATAGAGATCATTTGCATCCTGATTCTCATAGATGCGCATCTTACTTGCATAATATTCATCAAGTGAATCCATATAATCAAGATGATCAGGTGTTAAATTTAAAACAGAAGCAATCTCTGGATGAAATTGATCAATATCTAGTAACTGGAAATTACTCATTTCAATGATAACTTCATGCATGCTTTCCTCATATAGCTTGTAATCCATCACTACATCACAATAAGGAATACCATAATTACCACAGATATGAACATTCTTATGATATTGATTTAAAATATCATAGATGAGCTTAACTGTTGTTGTTTTGCCATTTGTTCCTGTAATTGCAATATAGTGTTGTTTTTTAGCAACTTGATAGGCAAGCTCTATTTCTGTATAGACAGGAATGCCACGTTCCTTTAAACGCAGGATAAATGGCTTATGGTAGTTGATGCCAGGATTCTTAATTGCTAAGTCATAATCGCCTTCAACAACCTCATCGACATGACCAGAGATGACTTGAATGCCACGTTTCTGATACTCCTCGACACCTTCAATATCTTCAAGCTTCTTTGATTCACTAATCGTAATCTGTGCACCAAAATGTTCTAGCAAGCGCACTGCTGCCTTACCACTTTTAGCAAGCCCTAAGACAAGCACTTTTTTATTCTTGAGATCCATTTACATCACCCCTAAAAGAATACCAGCAATACCAGCAATAAAACCAACAAGATAGAAAACAATAACAACCTTTACTTCTGACCAGCCACACATTTCAAAATGATGGTGAACAGGCGCCATTTTAAAGACACGTTTTCCTCTTGTCTTAAAACTTACAACCTGAATAATAACAGATAATGTTTCAAGAAGTGGCACAATACCAATGATAAGTAATAGTAATTCTTGCTTTGTCACAATAGCCATAGCTGCTAAAAAACCACCAAGGGCAAGCGAGCCACAATCACCCATAAAGATTCTTGCTGGATGATAATTGAAATATAAGAAGCCAACAAGTGCACCAAGTAATGTTACAGCTGTAATTGCTACATCAGTTTGCTTGTTCATTAAAGCAAATAAGACAAATGGTGCAATGGCAATCATTGAAACACCTGTTGCAAGGCCATCCAAGCCATCCGTTAAATTGACCGCATTACTTTCTGCTGTAAACATAAAATAGACAAGAATAGGATAGAACCAGCCAAAGTTCACAGTTGTGTTGATAAAATGTAAAGTCACTTCAGTATTAAATCCAGGTAGGAATGCTTTTGCAAGAAAATAGAAAGCAATCGCAAAGATTGACTGTAAGCCATATTTATAAGCTGGCTTTAAGCCAATATTTGAATGTCTAACGACAATTAAGAAATCATCAATAAAACCAATAAAACCAAATGATATAAGTGCAAATATCAATAGATTCACAGCAGCTGACTGAATGAAAGTAATATTAATAAGATATGTTACGACTGCTGTGACAAGAATAAAGGCAATACCACCCATTGTTGGTGTTCCACCTTTTTTCTTATGTGAGGCAAGTCCTTCCTCCCTTTCAACCTGCCCAAATTTAAGTTTATGCAAATAAGGAATGAATTTTGGCATCACAATAAGCATCAAAACCATCGCTACTGCAAAGCTTAAAATCATTTTAATCGTTGTCATTTTCCCCTTCTCCTTTTAACGCGTTTAATATAGCACAATTTTTAAGAAGAAACAATGTCTATCACTTTGCATGAAGCTTGATTGTCATACCTGGTGTCAGCTTTGTCCCTTTATTGACATCTTGCTGATAAATAGTACCTACACCCTCTATTTCAATCTTTGTATTCGATAATTCTCCAAAAGCTTCAGCATCCTTACGACTCCAGTTCAGCATTGAAGGCATTGTGATATTTGCGCCATCCGTTCTTAGCATGACATGAGTGCTACTTGCCACTTCATTACCAGAAGCTGGATATTGGCCGATAACACTTGTGCCATCACCAATGATAATCGGTGTTACTGAATGCTTACCCAATTCCTGCGAAACAAAGTTCGTTGACTGATTGATATAGCTCTTTAGCTTATATGTTATTGATTGAATCGTTTTCTTATTACCAGCAACAACATTTAGCGATGATTTCATCATATCTTTGACAATTTGACCAGCTTCATCTGTACCACTTGCATCATTTTGCCACCAGATAATAATTTCGACTCTTGGATCATCATATGGTGCCAAGCCAGCAAATAAATGTGTATGGAAGTCAGCAGAGTAGCCGCCCTTGACAGCAATCTGACCAGTACCTGTTTTCCCAATGATTTCTACTTCATCACTTTTATATGGGGTACCAGTGCCTTCTCCGCTATTGACAATCCCGCTTAATAAGCTACGCATCTGATCAATCGCATTGTCCGTGAAAATTTGCTTAGATGTCGTTGTTTTCCCTTTATAAAGTGTTTTATTTGTAGCAGGATTAACAACCTTATCTACAATATAGGGTTCAACAGTGCGTCCCTTATTCGCAAAGACAGAATAAGCTCTTAAAAGCTGCAAGGCAGTTACAGAAGAGCCCTGACCAAAGCCAGTTGTCACATAGCTCAAGCTCTTGCTTTTACCATCAAAGCCTCTAACACCAGAACCACTCACTAAGCCATCAATCTTGCTTGCTTTAAAAAAGCCTAGATCACTGTAGTCCTGAATCAATGATTGCATATCACTCTTTTCTAACAAGATATGACAAATAGCTGTATTAGAAGAATGATAGAGACCTTGTTCATATGTGATGGTACCCCAGCCTACTTTATTATGATCATGAATTGTCGCAACGAGCTTATTTGCCGACATAAAATTAAAATGTCCCGATACATATGTTTCTTTTAAATTCAGTTTGCCATCACTTAAGGCATTGGCATAGACAAAGCTCTTGAAAACTGATCCTGGCTCAATAGCCATATTCATGAATTTATCTTCATAACTTGTAAAGTTTCTTTTATTAGGATCAAAGGATGGATAATTGCTGATGGCAAGAATACGTCCCGTCTTGGCATCCATGATGGCACATGCTGATGCTGATGATTTGACATTTTCAGAAAACTCTTTCATGGCACTATCTAATTGTGTCTGCAATGAAGAATTGATTGTCATATAGACATCATTACCATCAATAGCCTTCGTTGTTAAAAGTGGATCACCAGGTAACTGGTTCTTGTTTGCATCAGCAAGATAGACTGTTTTTCCGTTTTTGCCAGAAAGCCAGCTATTATATGTTTTTTCAATGCCCATTTGTCCCACGATTGTATAGGGATCATTAGCATCCTTCAAGCCAGCATAGCCAACTTCATAAGATGCGAAATCTCCAAATTCATAGTTACGTGATGTCACTTCAGTCCATTCTAACCCTGTTAAATTCTGGGCATCAATTTGTTTTTTTGTCAACGCCGATACATTCTTACCAACATTACCAAATTCTACCTGATAAGATGTTTTCTTCAGCTTATTGTAAATATAGTCATAGCTTGTACCAAGATATTTTGCGAGAACTCGTGCTGTTTTTTCTTTATCCTGTACATATGCAGGTTCTTTTTTGGCCGTTAGATGTTTTGTTGACAATATAGCAACAAGATTATATTTCTTGACATCTGTCGCAATTACCTTTTTATCAGATGTGTAAATCGTCCCACGTCGAGCCTGAATAATTTTTGTTGTCTGTGATCCCCCTCTTGCTTTTGCAAAGTCCCTGATATGTGCCTGTGAGACAAGTGTTTTGCCCGTCACAGTTAAATAGACAATATTAAAAGCAAGCAATAAAACAATAAAAGCAAAGAGATAATAAATCATCTTTGCGTACTTAAATTTGGATTTTTTCATTTATGCTCATCAACTCCTACAACATTTGCTGAAACAGAAGACTGCTGATATGTATAGCCCTTCTTTTCAGCAATTTCCTTTACGCGTGAAAAGGAAGAGAGTTTCTGCTTCTGAATTTTTAGACCGTCGATATCTGTTTTTAGTGTGGTCATTTCTTCCTGTACTCTCTTACTCTGAGCATTGATATTAATCTCTTGTGAATTTAAGAAAATTGTACTCACCAAAAAAAGAATAAATGAACATACTAATAATCTCATCGCAAATCTAAAAATTTTTGGATTTCTTTTCTTACTCTTTCTCATCTTCCTTTACCCTCTCAACGACGCGCAATTTAGCTGAATGCGAACGATAGTTTTCTTGTAATTCTGCCTCTGTTGCTGTAATCGGTTTTCTTGTCACTTTCTTAAATCTTGGCTGCATGTTATCTGGAATAACTGCAATATTTTTTGGTATTTCTGGCATGCTGGTAATCTCATTAAAGGTGTATTTCGCAATCTTGTCTTCTAGCGATTGGAAAGTTATAACGCTTACACGTCCACCAATATTAAGCATGCTTAATGCATCATTCAAACTTTTCTCAAAGACATTGAGCTCATCATTCACTTCAATACGGATAGCCTGAAATGTGCGTTTGGCTGGATGCCCGCCCGTTCTTCTTGCCCTTGCAGGGATTGCCTGCTTGACAATTTCAACAAGTTCAAACGTTGTTTGAATTGGTTTTTTTGCACGTTCCTGCTCAATATGTCGAGCGATGCTCTTTGCAAATTTCTCGTCACCATATTTATAAAGAATACGCACAAGATCACTATAGCTATAGTTATTTACAACATCATAAGCTGATAAGCTCTGATGCTGATTCATGCGCATATCCAATGGTCCATCAAAGCGATAAGAAAAACCTCTTGACTCTTCATCAAACTGTGGCGATGAAACACCTAAATCATAGAGAACACCATCAACCTTCTCAACACCTAGTTCATGCAGTTTGGTTTTGATATTGACGAAATTGCTATTGATGATGGTGAAATAATCGGATATGTCTTGTAATCTTGTCGTTGCCGCCTCAATAGCATGATCATCCTGATCAAAGCAATAGAGATGGCCAGTTGTTAGTCTTTTAAGGATTTCTTCTGAGTGACCCCCACCACCCAAAGTACAATCCACATAAAGACCATCTTCTTTAATATTCAGCGATTCAATTGCTTCATTCAACAATACACTCTTATGTTCAAACATTACTCTTCTTCCATTTCATCTAGCATTTCTGACAAACTATCAAAATCATCATTATTGGCATCAATATACTGATTCCAAGCTTCCTCATTCCATATTTCCATATGATCCCCTGAGCCAACAATGACACAGGCTTTCTCTAAATGCGCATGTTCTCTTAATAAGGCAGGAATATTTATACGTCCCATCTTATCAAATTCACATTCAGAGACACGCGAAGTGACTAAACGCAAGAATGCACGGGCACTTTTCTTGTTCTGTTTGAGCTTAGAAAGCTTGGCGTAGTAATTTTGCCACCCTTCCTCATTATAGACATTCAAACAGCCATCATTACCAATCGTGACATAGACATTACCAGGACACTGAGCACGTAATTTGGCTGGAATACTTAATCGACCTTTTGCATCTAAATTGTGTCGGTATTCCCCAAAGAACATACTCACTCCCCACTTCCTGACATTTTTTGACACTTCATGCCACCATTATACCAATTACGCCCACCCTTGTATAGATTTGATGGCCAATTTCAAAAAATAAAAAAGTCTATTCACATATATCATGCAAATAGACAAAAAAAGAGTGGCGCAAAGCCACTCAGATATTCATTATGTTTACGATTATTTTACTTTAACACCATCGTAAGAACCACAATGCTTACATACTCTATGAGAAAGTTTTAACTGTCCACATTCTGGACATACAACAACAGTTGGTGCCTTTAACTTGTCATGAGTTCTTCTCTTATCTCTTCTTGTGCTTGATACTCTTCTAGCTGGTACTGCCATAGTTCTACCTCCTTATTTGTCCTTAAAGTAATCTTTAAGCTTTGCAAGCCTTGGATCGATTGGATCCTCTTCTTCTAGATCTTCTTCGTCAAGGACTTGCCATCCCTGACCATTACGTTTCATTGTTGCGCCTTCCTTGACTACACGCATTGGGACTTCCATCATGATTTCTGTCCAAATGACAGATGTTAGATCAGCAACATTCTTTCTTGCTTCAATAACCTCTTCGTCTTCTTCCGGCTTATAAAAGGCAAATGTTTCCATTTCATTAATCTCAAAAGGATAGTCAACATCTTCCAATGAGATTGCACAAGGAACAATCATTGTACCCTTTACATGCAAGTCTACATAAAGACGATCCGACTTAATGTCATAGCGCCCATGCCCTCTTGCTTCAACGTCCTTTAAGCCATTGATTCTAGATAAGTTATAGAACATTTCTTCAGGGAATGTTAATGACTCTTCAAAATCGAATTCGCCGTTTTTCTGTTTTTGTAACCACTGTTTATTCCATTTCAAAATCGTCACCCTCTATAACTGCATGTCTCATTATAAGCAAAGCGCCTCTATAAGTCAATCAAAAAATACATGATTATAGGGCGACTTGTCAAGTTTTTCCTCCTTCTCTTCTACTCTTTTTTTATCTTTCATGCTAAACTGATACAAGCGAGGTAAAAAGCATGAGAATTTTAGGAATTGTTGCTGAATATAATCCATTTCATAAAGGCCACCTTTATCACTTAAAGCAGGCTCAAGAACGCATCAAACCCGAGGTTACGATTGTTGTTATGAGTGGCAGCTTTGTACAAAGAGGAGAAGTGGCAATTGTTGATAAATGGATCAGAAGTCAGATCGCTGTGGAATATGGGGTGGACTTAGTTGTTGAATTGCCAACAGTTTACACTCTTGAATCAGCCGATTATTTTGCCAAAAGCAGTATTGCACTTCTTCATCTCTTAGGTGTCACAGATATCGTCTTTGGCAGCGAGACAGGAGATATCCAACAATTCAATGATATCGCCCATACTATCCAAAATCATAACGAAGAATACAACACACTTGTCAAAGAAGCGATGCAAAAAGGTTTGCGTTATCCCGATGCATGCAATCAGGCTTTAAGCACACTCATGCATAAAGAAGTCAGAACGCCCAATGACCTACTTGCCCTTGCCTATACAAAGGAAGTTGTTTTCAATAACTACCCTATTCACCTTCATGCCATTAAGCGCACCAGTGATTATCACAGTGAAACAGTCGAAACATTTGCAAGTGCTACAGCACTTAGAAAAGCCCTTAGAGAAAAGAAAGATGTCTCTTCCCAGCTTCCTGGCTATATATATTATAAGGATAAGGTTTTACTTGATATGGATGCTTTCTTCCCCTATCTCAAATACAATACCCTCATGAATGATCAGCTTGCTAACATACATTTAGTTGATGAAGGGATTGAGAACTTGCTGAAAGAATCAATTCAAAAAGCAAAGACGATCAATGAACTCATTGACCTTCTTTCAAGCAAGCGTTATACAAGAGCACGCATTGCAAGAATGCTATCCCACATTCTTCTCAACAATACAAAAGATGAAGTTATAAAGGCGATGAACTTTTCACAAATTCGTCCTCTCGCCTTCTCGAAAGAAGGAGCAAACTATCTTAGACAAATCAAGAAAAGCTGCCCGCTTCCTATTACAACAAAGATTCTTGATAAAAAAGATCCAATGTATCATATTGAAGCCAAGGCAACCAGTCTGATTGGTCTTGTTGATCCTGAATTGATTGTAAAAGAAAAGAAAAGCATCCCCTATATAAAAAGGACTCATGAGTGAGTCCTTTTTGGTGCTGATGAGAAATACAGTAATTATAATCATCATAAAGCCTACTCCATCAATCCAGCTTAATGGTGTATGCAGCCAGACCAGGCCAAGAATAGCCGCAGTTAGAGGTTCCAGTGAGCCAATAATACTACCATAGACCGGTCCAATTTCCTTTACGCCAGTTAAGAAGAATGTAAAGGCAAAGGCTGTTCCCACAACGACCATCAAGATGACACCTAGCCAGCCAGCAAAATCAAGAGGCACATAGAGCTTCCATGACTGGACAAAGAGCGTCATAATGATGCCGCCCACAAGCATGCCAATACCAATAACAGGCATTGAGCCAAACTTCTTCATAAGCTGAACTGGTAAAATCGTATAGACACAACAAGCAAAAGCCGTCAACAAACCAAAGAAGAGCGCTTTTGGTGAAATGGAGAGTGAAGTTAATGAACCATGTGTAGCCACAATAAAGGTGCCTGCAATGGCAAGAATGATACAGATGAATTCGACAAGTGTTGGAAGCTTACGATGGGTAAGACATACAAAGATCATGATCATTACCGGATTGAGATTTTGAAGAACGGTCGCTGTAGCAGCATTGGATAGACGAATAGTTGTCAAATAGGCTAGTTGTACAAAGGCAAGACCTGCTAAGGCAAAGACGATCTCAACAGCCATATCCTTCTTACTTTTAAGTAAGTTTCTTGTAGCATGAGGCATAGTCATCATTGAAACTATACATAAGATAATCCCGGCAAATATCATACGCACACTCACTAGCCAAGGCGCATTGACATGATAGGTTTCAAAGAGATGCTGTCCCATCGAGCCAGAAAACCCCCAGCTTACTGCACCAATAATTGTATAAAGAAATCCCTTTTTCATTGATATGTCCCCCATTGCCTTTAAATTATACATAAGCTTTCTCAAATTACTAGATATATTATGAGAAGTCATGAAAAAAGGACTAGCCGATATGCGCTAGTCCTTTGTTTTGTTATTGTCTGATCACCGCATTGAATTCTTTCTTGACTCTTTCAAGAATCGCATGCATAGCTTTTGTAATGGATTCTTCATCAAGTGTCTTTGCAGGATCCTGGAAGCGTAATGAAATGGCAATAGATTTCTTGCCTTCTTCTACATGTTCCCCTTCATAGACATCGAAGATCTTTGCATCAACAAGAATTTTCGCTGACTTGAGAATTGTCGTTAAGATGTCCTGAGCAGGTGTTGTAGCATCGACAACAAGCGCCAAGTCACGGCTTACTTCAGGATATGTAGGAATAGCTGTAAACTTAAGCGCACTTGTACGTAAGTTCAAGATTTCTGTTAAGTTCAATTCTGCTACATAGACTTCACCAACGCCATAAGCTTTGGCCTTAGCTGGATGTACTTCACCAATCACACCAACGATTTTCTTACCAAAGCGAATATAGCCACTTCTTCCTGGATGAAAGTCTTTGTTTTCTCTTTCAACCTTTGTGAATGTATAACGCTTATTTGAAATACCAAGCTTATCAAATAACGTTTCCACAAAGCCTTTGACAAGATAGAAATCAACTGGCTTGCTTTCATTCAACCAAGGAATATCGACATAATGTCCTGTGCAAGCAATCGCTAAGTTAGAGATTTCTTTATCCTGACGTGAATATGTATTGGCTAATTCAAAGATATTGACATCCTTATTAGAATGATCAAGGTTATATTTAATTGTTGATAATAAAGCAGGCAATAATGACTTTCTGACTACGGCACGTTCTTCATTGAGCGGTGACATGAGGGCAACTGTTTCTTCATTGTCATGGAAGAGATTGAAGTCGTTGACTGTTTCTGTACTTGTAAGTGTATATGTCAAAACTTCATGTAAGCCTAGATCAGACAATGTCTTTCTGATCATCTTTTCCTTGGCCTGCTTATCTGACAAGATACCTTCGGTCATACTCATGAATGGTAATGTGTTAGGAAGGTTGTCATAGCCATAAAGTCTCGCAACTTCTTCTGTTAAATCAGCATCCATGGAAATATCATTACGATATGTAGGAATTGTGACTTTGAAGTTTTCCCCATCACTTTCATATGAGAAATGTAGGCGATCAAAGACATCAGCAATCTCCTGAGCAGTAAATGATGTACCCAGAAGACCATTTGTACGGGCAACTGAAGTTTCAACAACCTTTGGTTCAATAGAAAGTGGAGTATGAACGCTCTTATAGACTTCTTTTGCATCAGCAAGCTGAACAAGCAAGTCAGCACAACGATCGAGTACATGAAGACTGTTGGCTGTATCAATAGCACCCTTGATATAATGCTGAGAGGCATCGGTTAAAAGATTAAGACGTCTTGCTGTAGCACGTAGGGTTGCTCCATCGAATGTTGCGGCTTCAATGACAATATTTGTTGTTGTATCATCAATCTTGGTACTTTCTGCACCCATCACACCAGCAATACAGCCAATACCATCATCAGTAGAAACAATGATATCACTTGGTTCAATCTTGTAAGATTCGCCATCAAGCATTGTTTCTTCTGTGTCAAAGCCAGTTTTAATTGTGAAAGCTTTCTTAGTAAGCTTGTCATAATCATACATATGAATAGGCTGACCTGTTTCTACCATGACAAAGTTAGAAATATCAACGATGTTGTTGATTGGTTTAATACCTGAAGCAAGCAGGTAGTTTCTAAGCCAAGCAGGTGATTCATGTGTGCTTACGCCCTTAACAAGCTTTGCACCAAAGAAAGGACATAAATTTGTTTCAACACGAACCTCAATTTCACTTTCTTTTTCATCATACTTCTTGACTTCTGGATAAGTCACTTCTCTATTTAATAGTGCAGCTACTTCATGAGCTAGGCTTGTCATTGCCATACAATCACTACGGTTAGGTGTTAAGCCAATATCCATAATAAAGTCATCAAGACCTAAATAGCTTAATGCTTCAACACCTACTGGTGCATCCTGGTCTAATACATGAATACCAGCCTTATCTTCTTCTCTTAAGAGTCTCTGGTCTTCAATTAATTCTGCAATCGAACAAATCATTCCATTCGATTCAGCACCACGGATCTTGCCTGCAGAAATCTTACCGGCATGAAGTTCACAGCCAGGTAATGCCACAATAACCTTTTCACCAGCAGCAACATTAGGTGCACCACAGACAATCTGTGTCACTTCACCAGGTGCCACTTCCACCTGACAAATATGTAAATGATCACTATCAGGATGATCAATACATTCCTTGACATAACCAACAACTAACTTCGTACCAAGCGCTAATGGATAATGTCCTTCTACTTCATGACCAATTCGAGTAATCTTTTCAGCTAATTCTTCAGGATTCTGATCATCAACCTTAACATATTGATTCAATAATTTATAACTTGCTAACATGTTATTCCTCCCCACTAAACTGATTTAAGAATCTCAAATCATCATTATAGAAATCTCTAATATTATCAATGTCATATTTCAGCATTGCTACTCTTTCAAGACCAATACCAAAGGCAAAGCCCTGCCACTCTTTAGGATCATAGCCACACATTTCAAGAACATGTGGATTGACCATACCAGCACCTAGGATTTCAATCCAGCCCGTGCCCTTACACATCGAACAGCCCTTACCACCACAGTTACCACAGCTAATATCAACTTCAACTGATGGTTCAGTAAATGGGAAATAAGAAGGTCTTAAACGAATTTCACGCTTTTCCCCAAACATCTTTTTTACAAATAATTCCAATGTTCCTTTTAAGTCAGCCATTGTAATATTCTTATCAACAACCAATCCTTCACACTGGGCAAACTGATGAGAATGTGTTGCGTCATCATCATCACGACGATAAGTCTTACCAGGGCAGATGACTTTAATTGGCTGTGCACCCCCATTGGCAATCTTGTCCAACATAACATGGGCCTGTACTGGTGATGTATGAGTACGCATAAGTGTATTTTCATCAATATAGAATGTATCCTGCATATCTCTAGCGGGATGACCCTTAGGGAGATTCATTAACTCAAAGTTATAATGATCAGTTTCTACTTCAGGTCCTTCAGCTACTTCATAACCCATTCCTAAGAATAAGTTCTCCAAGTCATTCTTGACAATGGTGATAGGATGCAATGAGCCAGCAGGTAATCTTCTTGAAGGTAAGGAAGTATCAATATCTTCACTTTCAATCTTTGCTTCAAGAGCTAAAGCTTCAAGTTCAGCTTTCTTAGCTTCAACCTTCTTCGCAATGGATTGCTTAACTTCATTTGAAATCTTACCAAAGTTAGCTCTTTCTTCCTTGCTCATGTCACGCATTTGTTTCATTGCTGCCTGAATTGGTGATTTCTTACCAAGATAAGCAACACGTGCATCATTCAGTTCTTTCAGATCAGTAGCTTCCTGAATTTTTTTCAGGGCTTCTTCACCGATACGTTTCAACTCGTCCATATTCTTCCTCCTAGACAAAATAAAAAAGCCGCTCCAGCTAGGAACGACTGATATCGCGGTACCATCCTAATTCATGTCAATAGACATGCTCTTGATTGACTTTAACGCAGTTTCACGGCGAGGATTGGTCGCTCTCCAAGATGAATTCAGTAATCTATCTCATAGAAGATTTCCACCAGCCTCTTCCTCTCTGTATGCCTTCAATTACTTACTACTTCTCTTCATCGATTTATGTGACTATTATAATCAAAAGTTTAGGCTTTATCAAGCCATTATTTAACGCTTGATAGCTTCATCCTTCTTAAAATAGTGTCCTCTAAACTCCGCATTGATCTGAGAGAGTTCTTTCAGCCCTTCAACATAATCATCATACATATCTGCCAAACCACCATCAAAGCCTTCACAGTCAACATCAACACCTAGTGATTCTTTGACAATTCTAAGACGTTCTTCGCGAGTAGTATTCTTGATAAGATAGCGATCAGCACTTGTTGGTGTGACGAAGGTTGTCTCTTCGTGAATAGCGACATCTTCAACATGTGGTTCTTCTCTTGGTGCAACAGGCTGATTAACAGCTACACTCTCCCCTTCTGTATCATAAATCATATGACCTGTATGAACGATGGAGAGCACAAATTCTCTTTCTTTCTCACCTTTATGATAGATACCTTTATAAAGAGAGAGATAATCATTATATGTTTCTTCAATAATCTCTAAATCAAATGATTCATGTTTATTGATAAACTTCACTAAGTCATGACGTTTACCTTTAATCTTGTCCCCATCAATCTTATAGATTGTAAGTTCACTAGCTTCTAAATCAACATCTTCAAAGAAGACTTTGCCTTCAAGCTTTTCTTCTCCTTTATAATATCCATCTTCAAATAAGATTCTTAAACGATTGCCCACAAGATCCATATGTTCCATATGGGCCTTTTCTAATGTATAGGGTAATTGATAATGAATCTTCTTTCTAATTGTCTGCATTGTTTTGCCTCCCTTATAGTTTTGAAAGTAAATGTGGTATGAATATGGCTAGGCCAATGATTGCTGAAGCAATAGCACTCACTAAGACTGCTCCTGCCGCTCCGTCTTTAGCCAGTTTCGCAAGTTCATGATAGTCAGGTGAAGCTAAGTCAACAACGGCTTCTATAGCTGTATTGACAAGCTCAAGTGAGATCACTAAGCCAAACAAGACCATACAGATCAGCCATTCTGTCTTTGTCAGCTGAAAATAAATACCACATAGAATAACCGCAATCATAAATCCTAAATGTATCTTGATATTACGCTCCTTCTTGATTGTCGCTACAATGCCCATAAAGGCATGATAGAAACTCTTGCTTAATGGCTGTCTCATGAAATCACCACATTTCTATCCAATCTCGCACCTAGTACATAACGTCTTGGATCATCATGGGTTAAGCATGTTGAAAGCATGAGTAGTGGTGCTTCTTCTTTACTGACTTCGCTAACCTGCGCTGCTTTGTTCTGCATTGCCGAAATAACTTCCTGATAACTTGCATTGTTGTAATAAAGTGAACTATTGGCATTGAGGACACGTCCAACATAGGTTGTATAGACATTGACACTGCCATCTGGTAAATACAAATAGACTTTATTATATTTCTTAAACGTATCACTTTCGACAAAATATCTTAAGTCATGAAAACGTGAGCCATTTTTCATATTATGCCCATAGATGACTGTCTGGACATCTTTGAAATTGGCATTATTGACATTTTCCACAAACAGTTCTCCGGCAAAGGAATACTGTTTATCAATATTGTGATGTAAATAGGTATCATTGTTGGCACCCTTAAGAACAACTTCATCAATCTTTGTCCCTGGGATATAAAGCCAGCCTACAACATCCGCATTCTTTTGTTTTAAGGCTGTAAAGTCTATTTTACGCTTTAAAGGGTCATTGGAATCGTCAATTTGTTTGACATAAGTCTCTTTAACAGCTTTTGTATCTTTGTCCACCTTATAATATTTAAAGCCAATCGTTGCGAGATTATAGGCGGCATAGAGAAAAATTCCTAAAAAGATGACCAGCAAGATTTTTCTGATAACTTCTTTCATATAATAACCTTTCACGCTCTAATAAGTGATATTAAAGCTCTTTTCTCTTGAATCTACTGGCATTTCGTGCATTTCAACATTTGTGATATCAATCCAGCGTTCATTACGCATACGGACAATAAAACGGTTGATGACGGACTGTTCACCCTGGAGTTCACATTCAACACGCCCATCATAGAGATTACGACACCAGCCAGTTAGTCCTAGTTCATTGGCAATCATGCTGGCACGAAAACGAAAGCCAACACCCTGTACTTCGCCACTAAAATAAATATGTTCTCTTACCATCATTATTCCTCCCGATATGTATACATGACAATTGCTGCGGCAATGCCGACATTGAGTGATTCCATATTGTTGATAGGAATATAAAGTCGTTCATCACAGAGATCTGCAATGTCCTCATGCATGCCATTACCTTCATTTCCCATCACAAAAGCCATATAATCTTTCTTCTTGATATCATGAATATCTTTCGCATTTCTGAGTGCTGTACCAACGACTTCAACACCATCCTGCTTGAGTTGAGGGATGATCGTCTTCAAGTCTTCGACAATAATAGGAAGGCGGAAGATGGCTCCCTGGGTCGCTCTTAAGACCTTTTCGTTATAAAGATCCACTGTATCAGGTGAAAGAATTACCTGATCATAGCCTAAGGCAAGGGCTGTTCTTAGGATGGTGCCAAGATTGCCTGGATCTTGAATACAGTCTAAAAGAAGTGAACGCTGTTGTTTTTGATAACTGTAAGCGAGTTTCTTGCAGACAGCCATATAAGGCTGCGGTGTCTTCGTCGTAGCGAGTTTATGCATGACTGCATCACTCACATAAAGCAGTTCACAATCAGCCTGATAGTTTTGATCAGTTGTAATGATTGTTATGGCTAGGTTATGTTTAATAGCTTCTTCAACCATATGTTTGCCTTCCACAAGAAAAAGGCCTTTTTCATCACGTTGTTTTTTCTTATGCAAGGCATTAATTTCCTTAATGCGTGGATTATTAACTGAAGTAATCATATTTATAAAGCTCCCCTTAATTGTTCATGCCAGTAGTCATAATCAGGCATCCGTTTATAGACTTCTTGATAGAAAGTTTTGGAATGATTAGAAACAAGGAAATGGCACAATTCATGAATAATAACACTATCAATCACTCTTGTATCAAAGTGCACCAGCATGCAGTTAAAGGCCACTTCCTGACGTTCATAATAGCAGCTCCCCCATCGTGAGCGATAAGGCTTAACGATAATACGGGGCATACTCAAAGCAAAGTCATGTTGAAGATAATAGCTGATGCGTGTTTGAAGATAGCCATAAAGCTTCCTAGCTAAATACTGACTTAAGGTCTTTTCAAAATCATAAGAATGAATATCAAGACAATTGCCATGTTCTTCAACAATAGCACGCTGATCAACAACATGTTTTAACGCATAGCGTTTCCCAAATACATAGACAAAGCCCCCATCTTGGAAATCATAGAGTGGCTTGAATGCTTCAATTGCTTTTACAAACTTCTCCTCATGTTTCTTCAAAAACGCTTCTACCACGGCAGTCTCAACATGGTAAGGCGCATGAACTTCTATGACGCCACCACGCACCGTGGCACTCATGGAACGCATTTTACGCCTGCTTAAATAATATGGATATTGTTTCCCTTTTAATTCTATATAACTCATACCTCCATTATAAAGAAAAATAAGACAAAAAGAAAGAGACACACCTCATTGTGCCTCTTTCATGAAATAGCTTTGTGCTTCATTAGAATTGATATCAACAATCCGATAGAAATAATGTTTCTGTTCAAGCGCTTCTTTATGAATTGTATGTTCAATCATCCCATCCTTGATATAAAGCAGCTTACTTGAATAAGATGCAATAAGAGTATCATGGGTCACCATTAAGACTGTGACACCTTCCTCTATATTCAGTTTACTAAAGAAGTCTAATACTTCATGACTATTGGCACTATCAAGATTACCGGTTGGTTCATCAGCAACAATAATCTTCGGATGATTGATAAGAGCTCGTGCTATCGCAATACGTTGTCTTTGTCCCCCGCTACACTCATAGGGATATTTCTCTAAAAGTTTTTCAATATTAAGCTTGCTTGCAATACTAATAATACGCTCATCAATCTCTTGCCTATTAACTGAAGCTAGTGATAATGGTACAGCAATATTTTCTTTTACCGTCAAAGCATCAAGCAAGTTGAAATTCTGAAAGATAAAGCCTAATTGTTCATAGCGTAATAAGCCAACTTGATGACTAGAGAGCGTTCTGACTTCTTCTCCATCAATAAAGACCTTACCCTTTGTGGGGAAGTCAATAGTCGTCAACACATTCAGCAACGTGCTCTTGCCTGCCCCACTTGGCCCCATAATACAAACAAACTCTCCCTCATTTATTGTCAATGTGATATCATTTAAAGCCTGATAGGGATGCTTTGAACCAAGCCCGTAGATTTTTGAAACATGTTCTGCTTTAATTATTTCCTTACTCATCTTTGACACCTTCTTCAAGTTCAACAATAATAGACTGACGATAATATCTCCATGTCATCAACGCCATAATAACAGGAGACAGGATATTTATAACCATCACAATCATTACAAATGACAAAGAAATAGTATGATTCATTAACAGCACTAACAGCATAATGATGATATAAAGACCAGGCAAAGCAATCAGCAGCCCAAAAAAGCTCATAACTTCCTGCTTAATGATTTTCTTGAACTGATCAAGCATATAGCCAACCTTATATAAATTGATAATAGCCATCTTTCTCTTTAAAACCATACTGCGATAGAGATACATCATAGAAACGGATAGCAGTAAAGAAGTGATAATATAAGCATGAGCTGCAACAAGACTTTCCACAGGGTCATCCTTCAATGTCATAATCATATGAATCATCATGATTGTGGCAATGCAATAAATAGTGATAATATGTTTTGCCTTCTTTAATACTTCACTAAGAAAGCTCATACTTATAAGAGCAATCTTATTATCGATCAAATGCAAAGACGTCTGTTTCTTTAGGAAATGGGGGATTGTTTTAACAAGCATCCCAGCACTGCCAATTGCCCCAACCATGCACGGCATTGCGTAGCGATCTATGTCTACAGGCACTGTAAAAAACATGACGATGGCAAGCAAGGCAATAATAATATAGGCAGAACTAGGTAAACGGAGCATCACAACATTGGAATCATTCCTTATATGATCATCATGCAATAGATCTGCAATATTATGACGATAAACAAAACCAGCATCTATCAAAAGAATAACCGGGATAAGAACAAGAAAGAACAAGCCGGTATAAAGAAAGCAATGCAAAGGTTGAAAGAAAGGCGAAGCATGAATATGCATCAAGATAAACATCACTTTATTGATACCTACTGCCATAAAATAGCCAGTGCATAATCCCAAGGGTAAAAAGGCTATCAACAACATCATGATTTGTAACCAGAGATAGGATGTAATGGCTAGAAAGCTTTGCCCACTCATCCCCATAATGAGTAACTCTTCTGATTTTAGTTGAAGAAAAGCATCATTCGCAAAGTAGAGCATGACTGATGAAAAGCAAATAACAATAAAAATAATAAAGGTTATGAGAAAATCACCCATATAAGCTTCCCCGTGTCTGATAGAGGGATTATTGACAACATCGCTTAAGATAACAGTTGTAATAACGAGAAAAAATAGCATTATGCCATATGCCAATGACTCTTTCCGTTTTCTTAAAAGCATTTTGTAAGCAAATCGTACCAGCCCCATAACAAACCTCCGTAAGCTCTTACATTATACTACTAAGATATGATTATATGAAAGAAAAAGATGCGCTAGGCATCTTGGGGTTGCATGATATAGCTTGTCAGACAGGTTAGAAGTGAAAAAATGAAACTTCCTAATGGAATTGAAAGAGCTAAGAAGTAATTAAATGCGGTAAGGACATCATAACTATTACTTGCATTTGTAAGAGTAAGAAGGGTGAGAGCTGCCTGTATTAAGAACATGATGAAATAATACTGTTCATATTTATGATTATGATAGCCATAAAAAATAACAATATACAAAACTAATCTCAATAATGTCAATGTAATCATCATACCATGACTCATGAATGTTGATGTCTGAATATGATAAATTACATTAATAATGGCATAGAGTAGCTCAAGCAGGCTAGCAGTTCCACTAGCTAAGATAGCTGTACGAAATTTTGCATTTTTATTTTCTTTTAAGTAATCACTTAAACCAAAAAAGAGAATGATAAATGACATGATTTCTAATAGAGACGTAATGGCAATAAGTTCAGTTGTCATATATTTCTGAACAAGAAGACCACTATAGACTGTTTTGAAAACATAAATCAATCCAAATATTGAAAATATGAGCAACAAATATTTCATATTATTAACTATTTTCATGAGATTTTTACGCATAACATTCCACCTCTATGCATCTATTTTATCACACTTGATATAGTTTGCCAAAAGAAAGCCTTCTTACCTTCTTTCCCTCACTGAATAATCATCAAAACTTACTAATAAAAAAATCCAGCTTCCTAGGAAACTGGATCTTGAATTACTTATTTAATGCTTCTTTAGCAGTATTGCAGATTGCAGTGAATCCTTCTGGATCAGCAATTGCGATTTCAGATAACATCTTTCTATTGATGTCAACGTTAGCTAATTTTAAACCATGCATTAATACAGAGTATGATAAGTCATTCATTCTTGCTGCAGCGTTAATACGAGCAATCCATAACTTTCTCATTTCTCTCTTTAAGTTTCTTCTATCTCTATATGCATATTTTAATGAATGCATTACCTGCTCATGAGCAGTTTTATATAAAGCATGCTTACTTCCAAAATAACCCTTAGCAAGCTTTAATGTTTTCTTTCTTCTACGTCTAGTTGTGTAACCGCCTTTTACTCTTGCCATTTACATGTCCTCCTTACTTACCTAATCTAGATTTAATTCTCTTCATATCTGATGGATGCACTAAAGTTGCTTTTGCTAAATGCTTCTTCTGCTTGTGAGTTTTGTTGTGTGATAAGTGTGAAACATAAGCATGAGATCTTTTGAATTTACCTGAACCTGTTTTCTTTAAACGTTTCTTTAGGCCACTGTGTGTTTTCATTTTTGGCATAACTAAATTCCTCCTATTTATTCTTCTTAGGGGCTAGAATCGCAATAAGCGTTCTGCCTTCCATTTTAGCTGGCTTTTCGATAACACAATATTCACTACATTCTTCAACGAAATCATCAAGAATCTTCTGTCCAATTTCAATATGTGCCATCTGTCTTCCTCTAAATCTTACTGCAACCTTGACTTTATCGCCATCTTGCAGCCATTTGAGAGTTCTCTTCAGTTTTACATTTTTGTCATGGACATCAATAGTTGGAGAAAGCTGAGTTTCCTTTAGAGAGACAACCTTAGAATTTCTTCTCTGTTCTCTTTCTTTCTTCTGTTTCTCAAAACGATATTTACCATAGTCCATGATTCGACATACAGGTGGTTTTGCTTTTGGCGCAACGCACACTAAGTCTAAATTTGCATCATTTGCCTTGTTCTGGGCATCTCTGCTACTCATAGTTCCAAGCTGATCTCCGTTCTGGTCAATCACAAGAACTTCTCTAAAGCGAATTTTCCCATTAACTAAATCATCATTTGGTTTTGGTTTAGTTCTATCGTATTTTCTAATAAAAGCCACCTCCATTGCTTAACAATAAAAAAGCAGGTGCATAAGCACCCGCATAAACATCCCAAAGAATTAATACATTAATATCTTCAGTGACATTTGCCTACCAACATCCATCAGTCAGGCGAGAAGCGAGCACTTCTTCTTTCCACTACTTTATTTACTTGCTCATTCTATAAAATTTCTTAATCTATGTCAATGCTTTTTTACAACTTTCTCGAACGAATCAGGAATAGCAGTCGTAAATGTCATTTTCTGATGTGTAAAGGGATGAATAAAGCTAAATGTATCTGCATGCAAGGCTAGTCTTTTGAGTTCATTGCTTCTTGCCCCATATTTCTTATCCCCCATAATAGGATGATGCAATGAAGCCATATGCACACGAATCTGATTCTTGCGCCCTGTATCAAGAAGAACATGGACGAGAGAACAATGCTTGTTAGAAGCTATTGCTTCATAATGGGTAATCGCACGCTGGCCACCCTTTTTCGTTATATAGACTTCCTGCCCTCTGCTTTCTGCTAAATAATTATCAATTGTGCCTCGCCCAATCATCTTTCCTTCAACAACAGCATAATAACTGCGCATTGTCACACAATCATTCCAATGATGAGTAAGATATTCATAGAGCTTCTTGTTCTTCACAAACATCAGGACACCAGAAGTATCCTGATCTAAACGGTGAACAAGATAGAGCTGTTCATGCTTCTTGCCAACATAGTTCTTGACCATCATATAGGCTGTACGCTTGGATTCTTTAGCTGTACGTTCTGATAATAATCCACTTGGTTTATTAATGGCGATGATTTCATCATCTTCATAGATGAGATCAAAAGGCAGTAAAGAAGGTGCTATCTTGCTGACGGAAACATCATCACCTATCTTAAGAACATAGTCATATTGCGTAATAATTTTGCCATTAACTTGAACTTCCTTATATTTAAGCAGATTCTTAGCTTTCGTACGATTATAGTTCTGTAATAAATAATCCATCAATATCATTTCTTTAACAATTTTCATCAAAATACCTTCTTACAGCCCTTTCTAGATGCATTGGACCTTCTTTCAGCATTGTTGCAAGATCCTTTATTTCCTCATTAATACAAATAACATCCATAAAACCTGCCTCCTTAAGCAAGGCAACATCTTTCACCTTACCGGCAAAGACCACAACCGGTTTGTGATATCTTTTTGCATGCATCAAAACACCATAAGGTGTTTTTCCCGAGAGTGTCTGTTGATCTATGCTGCCCTCGCCTGTCACAACAACATCCGCCTTCTTAATCGCCTCATCAAGATGAACCATCTGACTGACAATCTCAAAGCCCTTTTCTAAACGTCCACCTAGATAACTAACAATCGCATAGCCTAAACCGCCTGCTGCCCCTGTTCCAGGTATCTCACGATAACACTTCCCAAGCGCTTCTTCACTTAATAAAGCATAATGTGCCATGGCTTGATCAACACATTCTAACCTTTCTTCTTGTAAGCCTTTTTGTGGACCAAAGACATAGGTTGCGCCATGAGGACCTAATAATGGATTTTCGACATCACAGGCAGCGATAAAGCTCACATCTTCATTTTGAAATAGGTAATGGCTTCTATCGATAGAAACAATCTCACCTAGCCCTTGTGCATTTGGTGATACAGGCTGATGATGGCCATCAAGAAAGCATATGCCTAAGGCAGTAAGCATGCCAATTCCACCATCATTTGTCGCTGAACCACCAAGGGTAATCATAAAGCGTCGTGCGCCATGATGAAAAGCATCCACAATCATCTCACCAACGCCTAGACTTGTGGTATAAAGGGCATTCTTTTCCTCTTCTTCAAGAAGATCTAACCCACAAGCCTGAGCACATTCAATCACGGCTAAATCATCAGCTATCATATATCTTGCAATAACACGCTTAAAGTTGGGTGAGGTCACTTCAACATGATAGTAAGTCCCCTTTAAACCATCACTTAAAGCCTCAAGCGTCCCTTCGCCCCCATCAGCTAAGGGGATGATCTCTACATCATCATCCAACGCTCTTTTTACAACTTCACCAGCATTTTTTGCACTCATCGATTCTTTAAAAGAATCAAAACAAGCTAAAACATTCATCAAATCGCCTCATTTCCTCATTATCTTAACATAATTGAAAAGGGAGAACTATACGTTCTCTCCCTTTAAGAAATAACAATCCTTTTTATAGACAATAAAATACATCACAACAACAAGAATGATAGCTGCAATTGCATCAACAATACCATGCTGCTTCACAAAGAATGTTGCAATCGTAATAAGGAAAGCAAGAATAACTGAGCCACGCTTAATATAAGGTTTGACATAATCACTCTTGCATAATCCAATTGCCATGCCAATTGAATTATAGATATGGATGCTTGGAATGACATTCGTTGGCGTATCCGTGTTATAGATCAATGAAACAACCCAAGTCGAGAAGCTATTAACTTCGAGATGTTGTGGACGGATATCTAAGCCATTTGGATAGATAGCAGATACAACAATAAAGAGTGTCATGCCGACATAAAGCACAGTCATCATCTTAAAATATTCTCGCTTGTCATGTAAGAATAAAATCCAGAAAGTCAGGAAAATAAAAGGAAACCACAAGATATAGAAAATGATAAATTGGGGAATAAAGGGAATGGCATAATCAATGCTTGTTGAAATAATATGTGCCTTACTTAATGGTACAAGTCTTTCCACAATCGCAAAACCAGCTAAATAAATAGGCCAGTAAAGCAAAGTCCACCAGTATTGCCAATTTCTTTTTGTTTTCATTTAGGCATTCTTACTGAACTCAGATAATTCTAAGCCCTTGTTCCTTTCTGTAGCCCAGTTGATTCCCCACTGATTTGAGAAAAGCAAGAGGTTGTTGCCACGTAAGTCCTGGACCTTTTTTGTATCGCTTGAAAGATTAAGACTATTTAAATCAATATCCTTGTTGTCAATCCAGCGAATGAACTGATAAGGAAGTGGTGTATTTTCAATTTCAACATTATATTCATTCTTGAGGCGATAAGCGAGTACTTCAAACTGCAATACCCCAACAACACCAACAACAATATCTTCAAATGAACCACCAATAGCTGTAAAGATCTGAATAGCACCTTCCTGAGCAATCTGGCTAATACCTTTGACAAACTGCTTACGCTTCATAGTATCTTTATTACGAATGGATGCGAAGTGTTCTGGAGCAAATGTTGGAATGCCTTCAAAGGCAAACTTTTCTTTAGATGTTGTCAGCGTATCCCCAATTGAGAAGATACCAGGATCAAAGACACCAATAACATCCCCTGAATAAGCTTCAGTTATTTCTTCACGATCATCAGCCATAAGCTGTTTACTCTGGTTCAGCTTGATCTTCTTGCCACCTTGTACATGATAGACTTCCATACCTTTTTCAAACTTACCGGAAGTAATACGCATAAAGGCCATGCGGTCACGATGACGGCTGTTCATATTGGCTTGAATCTTGAAGACGAAGGCTGAGAAATCTTCGCTAAATGGATCAATCATGCCATGATCGGACATTCTTGGTTGTGGTGGCATGGAGAAATCCAGGAAGTGCTGTAAGAATGGTTCAACACCAAAGTTTGTTAACGCCGAACCAAAACATACAGGTGACTGCTTACCTTCATGAATCTTGACAATATCAAACTGCGCTCCTGCTCCATCAAGTAATTCCACATCATCCATCAATGTCGCATATTGATCTTCATCGATGACATTCTTGAGTGCTTCATCATCAACATGATAGACATTCTCAGTTACTTCTTTCTTATAGCCATCAACAGCTTCAAATGTTAAGACTTTCTTTGTTGCACGTTCATAAACGCCTTTAAACTGCTTACCTGCACCAATTGGCCAGTTCACAGCACATGTTTCAACACCTAATTCCGCTTCAATTTCTTCCATTAATTCATAAGGATCTTTTGCATCACGGTCAAGCTTGTTGATGAAAGTAAAGATTGGGATATGACGCATAGCACAAACTTTAAAAAGCTTTCTTGTTTGTGCCTCAACACCCTTACTTGCATCAATGACCATGACTGCTGAATCAGCTGCCATTAATGTACGATAAGTATCTTCTGAGAAATCCTGGTGACCTGGTGTATCCAGGATGTTTATGCAGTAGCCCTGATAATTAAACTGCAGGACTGATGAAGTTACAGAGATACCACGCTGTTTTTCAATTTCCATCCAATCTGATACAGCATGGCGCATACGCTGTTTACCCTTGACCATACCAGCTTCCTGAATGGCTCCACCATAAAGCAAGAATTTCTCAGTTAATGTTGTCTTACCAGCATCTGGGTGAGAAATAATGGCGAAGGTTCTTCTTTTTTCTACTTTATCTTTAAAATCAGACATAAATGCCTCCTAAAATCTTTTTTACAACTTCACTACTATAACAAATAGTATTGATGAAATCAAAGGTTTTCTCTAAAGAAAGACATCTATAAGACAAAGCAGCCATTTTTAAAGATTGCGACTTCTTCTCCCTGACGTGATCTAGCTGTAATGGAAAGATCAGCTGTACCAATCATAAAGTCAACATGCGTTAAACTATCATTAACACCATGTTGATATAATTCTTCCTTGTTCATCTCAATACCATTCTTAAGACATTCACTAAAGCCTTTACCAAGTGCTAAATGACATGCTGCATTTTCATCAAAGAGCGTATTATAGAAAAGAATATTCATCTCTCTAATAGGTGAATCATAAGGCACAAGAGCAATCTCACCTAAGTAATGCGAACCTTCATCCGTCTCAATAATACTGCCTAGGACATCCTTGCCAACACGGGCATCATAAGCGACTACTCTTCCTTCATGGAAAGTGATTGAGAAGTCTTCGACTAAGGCACCATTATAGTTAAGTGGCATGCTTGAATAAACGACGCCTTCAACCTTCTGGTAGTGTGGTGAAGTGAAAATTTCTTCAGTAGGAATATTAGGGAAGGAGTAGATGCCATCTTTTGTATAGCTGCCTCCTCCGGCAAATAAGTAATCATCTGTCAGTCCGACAGTCAAATCAGTCCCTAGGCTATTGGTATAATGCAAGCTTTCAATATTCAAAGCATTCAATTTACCAACACGTTCTTCAAAGCTCTTACGATGCTTATCCCATTCTTCAACAGGATTTTCACGATCAACATAAGTCACATGATAGATAGCATTCCATAAGGCTTCCATCGCTTCACGATCGCTCATTTCAGGAAAGACCTTATTGGCCCATTTTAAGCTTGGTGCCCCAACAATACACCAGCGATCTTCCATAAGATCAAGATGATCATAGAATAAGGCACAAGCTTCATGAATAGCCTTGCTTTTTGCCTGTAGTTTTTGAGGGTCAATACCCTTTAAGCCATCTGGATCCTCACTTGTAATCGTGATAACTGCCGCATGCTTAAGAGCATATTCATTATGTATTTCACGTACATAATTTGGTACATTTTTAAAATAATCTACATCATTATGATCATAGCGCAAACGCGTTAAATCCTCATCCACATAATAAGGAATAACATCTCTTGCCCCTACTTTATAAGCCTCTTTTGCGATGGCTTTAACAAGATCGGCATTACAAACATCACTTGTAATCACAACATCCTGACCAGGCTGCACATTCACACCCTGCTTCACGATTAATTCTGCATATTTTTCTAACATAGCATATCCTCCAATAATGCCCTTATTATAACAATTTTTTGCATTTCCCAAAAGTATTATAATCCATTGCTTTTATTGTGGTATTTCTTGTGTTTTATGAGTGAGTATGCTAAAGTAAGGCTAGCAATTCATTCAAGGGGGTTGCTAGTATTATAGGAGGTAGTACAATAATGACTACAGGTAAAGTTAAATGGTTTAAAGCTGATAAAGGTTATGGATTTATCACTGTTGAAGGACAGAGCAAAGATATTTTTGTTCACTGGTCAGCAATCAATTCTGATGGCTTCAAGACATTAGAAGAAGGTCAGACTGTCAACTTCGATATCGTTGAAGGCGACAGAGGACCTCAGGCTTCTAACGTAACAGTTGTTGAATAGGAATAAAAGAGCATCTCAAATGAGATGTTTTTTTATTTTTATGTAAATTATTTGCTTTGTAAGCGCTTTGATATATAATGATGGTAGTAAATAATTTCTAGGAGGTAATGCCCATGGACGAGTTAGTTAAGGCAATAGACACAGGTAACAAACTGACATTAATAATTGGTAAACCAGGAAGCGGTAAATCAAAAATCATTCACAAATATTCAGAAAACTCTGGTATTCCGATTGTTGATTTCAGTAAACTGACATCCGGTGATCATGCCGACATTAAAAAGATCATGAAAGATTTTTTAAAGAATTATCGTTTTGATGTACTCTTGCTTGATAATAAAAAAGATTTCTATAGAGCATCAAATGGTACAGATTTAATGGAATTGTTAAAGGATTTAAGTGAAGATGTTGCTGTTGTAGCAACTTGGAATGGATTCATTGAAGATGGACAATTAACACATATTGTCAATGGTCAGGAAGATATCTATCCTGTTGATGGATCCTATAAATATATCATTGTATAATGTTTAAAAGAGATAGCCACTGCTATCTCTTTTGTATTTCTATCACATAGGGTGCCTTACCCTTATTAAGCATTTTATAGACAGAAACATTGTAAGCAAGATGATCAAGATGACAGGCATAATCTTCAATCACGCGTGCCTCTTTCTCTCCTTCCTCATGACCAATATAGCACACAACAAACAACGCTTTATCCATTAGCTTAACAGCCTTCTTAATAGCCTCAAGACTTGTCGATGTGGTAGTGGTAATGCTCTTATCACCTTGGGGCAAGTAACCAAGATTAAAAACACCTAAATCAAAGCTTGTCACATAGTGATCAAAGTTCTCATGGGAGTCAAGAATGAGATGTACATGCTTTGTATCACCAATCTTCTTTCTTGTCATATCTATTGCGATGGACTGAATATCAAAACTATAGACTTCTTGTGCATGATGCATAAGAAATACAGTATCAAAGCCTCTACCCATTGTAAAATCAATTGCGGTATGAATATCTTTGTAATCCAATATTCTTTGATGTACATATTCGACCATTGATAACATTGTCATTTTCTCCTTTAGAAAAAGCCAAGAATCATCTTGGCTTAGATTTTTGGAAGATCTCCAGTATGAAGGACATATTCTTCTAATGTCCAGTTGTTGTCATGCATTTGTTTAGCTGCCTTCTTGCCAACATATCTGAAATGCCATGGTTCCTGTGTAATACCAGTGATATTACTTGTACCATCCGCAAATCTCAGGATAAAGCCATACTTATAGCAATTCTTGACAGCCCACTTATATTCATCCGTATCACCAAAGACAAGTCTCTTTCCATCCACAACTGATTGTGAAGTGACATCAAGACCTAGACCAGTCTGATGTTCAGAAGTACCAGGTTTTGCGACATGATCAGCAGCATATTTGCCACCCCATTTATTTTCATATTCCTGATAGATCTGTTTCTGACGATCATAGCTACGATAAGCAGAATTGATTAAAAGTACATAGTTTTCTTTCTTAGCCGCTTTAGCCATTTCTACAAAGGCATTATAGGCAGGTTTTCTGACTTTATAATAGCTTAAGTCTGTTTCATTGCCCTTCTTTTCATTAGCTGCATATTCATCAGCTGAAGTCACCAAGTCCTTAGGCGCATAGTTAGATGGCAATTCAAAGCCAGGCTTAACTAAAGCTGTTAGACTTGAAGGATCTTTTAATGTATAACGCTTTGTCACCGGGTTCGTGGAAATAATGAATGGATATGATGTATATAATACAGCATAGTTGTAGCTATGGTACTGACCATAGGCTGTCACATATTTGTCCATATCCGCAAATTTAAATCCTGTCACTTCCATATATGGCTTAATTGTCTTGTATGAGAATTGATGATCAACAAGATATTGTAAGTCATCTGTTGATGCACTCTTGAGAATTGTCCAGATTTCCTTATCTGTATAATTCAATTTCTTTAAATCTGGTACATAGTGATCAAAGATATCTGTAACAGTCTTGACAATATCCTTCTTCTTCATCGATTTATGAAGATTGTAGTATGTTTCAAAGTCTTTATAATATTTGACATTTTTCGATAATGCCATCCAGTCACTAATATGTTCAATCTTATCTTCTGAAGTAATAATCTTAATCTTATCAGAAGTCAGTTTTAAGACTTCAGACTGTTCTGAAAAAGAATAGCCCTTTGTTGCAAGCTTAATACGATTGAAATTAAAGGCAATTAAGATTGCAATCACAACAATAACGATAGCACCGATTGGTAAAATACGATCCCAGCGTACACCAGCTCTTGATCTGCTTTTACCTCCGCCATAACTACTATATGAATAAGAATGTTTATTTTTACCTAACATCTTGAAAATACCCTCCTGCACTCTACTTAGTTATATCATAATCACATCACCATTTCTATAATGATTTATGGAAATTATTGTGTACAATATCCAAAAACAAAGCCTCTCACACACAATTTTGTTTTCATGAATCATGAAATGGGCGTTGTATTTCTAGTTGAAGTCAATCTTAAATTATGATAAATTGAAAAGGCAAAGGAGATGTCTTCATGTACTTCGTTATTTGTGTATTTATGGCTTTATGCGGGCTTGTCACAGAAATTCTATTTACAGAAATGTTCCATACATGGTTTAAAGTCGTACTTGCAGTTGGCAGCAGTGCTTCAGCAGGTTATGCGATTGCACGAGGCTTACGTTTTGTCGCAAAGCAGACAAAATGGTTTGCTTCACCAGCTCTCATGACAACATTCTATATTGCCTGGGCATGTGTGCTCGTCATCGTCATTATTGTGACATTGATTTTAAAAGCACGTAAAAAGAAAGCCGCTTAAGCAAACGCTCAAATGAGCGTTTTTCTTTTGTTTAAAAAGAGGCATTTCCGCCTCTTCTATTGATGCCCTAGTGTTGCCACCATGACTGCTTTTATGGTATGTAGTCTGTTTTCTGCTTCATCAAAGACTACTGAATGCTTACTTCTAAAGACTTCATCCGTCACTTCTCTAATATCTAACCCGTCATCCTTTTTACTCTTTGCCGCTTCTGTTTCAAAGTCATGGAAGCTTGGTAAACAATGCATGAAGAGCGTTTTGTCATTACCCGTTTTAGCCATCAGTTCTTCTGTTACTTTATATGGTGAAAGCATTTTGACTCTTGGCGCATAGAGACTTTCGTCCTCACCCATCGATACCCAGATATCGGTATAAATGACATCAGCACCTGCTACATCATCAACATTGGAAGTAACCGTAAACTTACCCCCGCTCTTTTCTGCTTCTTTTTCACAATAAGCCTTTACTTCAGGATCCACTTCTAATTCATCAGGTCCAAGTAAGACAAAATCCATACCTACTTTACAAGCCCCATAAGCTAAACCATAGGCAACATTATTACGAATATCGCCAACGAAGACAAATTTTACTTGATTAAGTGGCTTATCAAGATGTTCCTGTATTGTTAAGAAATCAGCCAATGTCTGGGTTGGATGATCAACATCTGTTAGACCATTCCAGACAACAGCACCTGAATACTTTGCAAGATCTTCAACCGTCTTTTGAGCAAAGCCTCTAAATTCAATTCCCTCGAACATTCTGCCAAGTACTTTAGCTGAATCTTCAATTGACTCTTTATAGCCAAATTGTGAATTGGATAAGAATGTGACATGTGCACCTTCATCTTTTGCGGCTACTTCAAAAGCACAACGTGTACGTGTTGATGTCTTTTCAAAAAGCAGACAGATATTCTTTCCTTCTAAGCTGTGACCAAACTCTCCAGCTTTTTTCTTTGCCTTTAACGTTTTCGCTAAATCTAATAAATAATAAATCTCTTCCGCTGAATAATCCTTCAGTGTAAGAAAATGTCTTCCATACAAATCCATACGTCAACCTCCTAATAATGTTCTTATTATAATGAAAAAGCTAAAAATAGACAACTATTTTTAGCTTTAGAATATTTATTGATACTTATTTTCTAGTTTTTCTAAAATATCAAGATATTTCTTGATTGTTCCTTGGTTGCTCATGCGCTTTTCAAAACCCTTTGTCATATCATCAAGCATTGTCTGACTTGCTTCTGGTAAGTTTTGATTGGCATAAGGGAAAAGGACATTGTTTTCTTTTAAGATATGTGATTCTAATACATCCACATAGCCCATGGCCTGAGTCAGGATGAGCAGTTTATTGTATGTTGAGGAATCTTTTTGATAGTCACTCAGGGCATTTCTTAAACTCATGATATGTGCACGCCCGAGATTATGATCGACAAGCATACCTTTTTCAATCATCATTTCAGCATGCCCCTTCAGTTTCGCAATCATTTCTGGAAAAAGAAAGTTTTCTTCCTTCATATGATGATATTGATCACCATATGAGCTTGCGAAATCACAAAAGGCATTGAAATCATCAACAACAACCTCTTGTCCTTCCATGACGCCAATACACATCTTTTTCACTACGGCAGTCATGCGCATGATATTTTTATGATTATCTTCTAACACTTCTGTTGTATACATATTATCCTTCCAAATAAGCGACACCGAGTGCTTGTGGTCCACAATGAGCAGAGACAACACTACCTGTCTGATTCACATAGATTTTTTCAAAATGATTAAGGTTTTTAATCGTTTCAATAACTTTTTCACGTATTTCTTCATCAATGCCTGAATCAGTAATGAAGATGGCATCACTTTTTGCCTTCAACAAGTCATCCTTCAAATCTTCAATAAAGTTCATCACCGCTTTATCTAGCTTACCACGATAGCTTTCTTTAGCTTTGAGTTCACCATTTTCAATAACGATAGCAGGATGCTGATTCAAGACAGATTTCGTCATTGCCAAAAAAGAACTGCAATAACCATTACGTTGAAGATATTTCAATTGATCAACAATAAAGGTTGTCTTAAGTCGACCAGCATATCCTGCAACAGCACCTTCAATCTCTTCTCTGCTCTTTCCTTTATTGATGAGCTTTGTGGCTTCAATTAAAAGAAGTGTTATGCCACTTGAAACATTTTCGCAATCAATAATACCAACACGATCAATAGCCTTTAACTGACTTGTTGCTTCTTTTAATATGTGTGTTGATTGAGAAAGCTTGCTTGAAATACAAAATGCAAGAATATCATCACCCTGATCAAGAATAGGCTTCATGATTGCTTTGGCTTCATCAACTGTATAGGGTCTTGTCTTAGGCACACCCTTGCCTTCATCATAAAAGCGATAGACATCTTCAGGTGCTATATCAACCCCATCAAGACGTTCCTCTTCATCAAGCGCAATACGAAAAGGTAATAATGTAATATTATAGCGTTCTCTAAGTTCAAGCGTTAAATCACTTGTACTATCACATAGAAATCGAATCATAAGTCTCACTCCCTACATTCTTCTATATGTCTATTCTAACAAACATACCTACCTTCATTCAATAGTTACATAGATACTACAATCACCATCATCAACTAGAAATGTCCCAATCCCATCATCACTGATAACTACTTCATGCTTGCCATCACTCATATGGCATCCACGATAGCTCTCACCCATATACATTTGACGAGAACCACCTCTTGCATTAGTCATAATGACTGCAAAGCCATTTTGATGTAATCCTTCATATGTCCAGCCAATAATATCAGGGTTATTGAAGTAGTCATGACGGGCACCTTCCATCCTGTCTTTTCTTATTTCAAGCATCTCATCAATCATATCTCTTTTCGAAGCAATATGATTATGAGCTATACCATAATAATCACCATAGAAGACACATGGATAGCCTTCTTCCCTTAAGAGAATAAGCGCATAGGCTTGTTTTTTAAACCAGTCATCAATAAAGCTCTGTAAGCCTTCTGCTGGCTGGGTGTCATGGTTATCGACAAAAGTGACCGCTCTTGCTGGCGAACAGGCAACAAGAGTATTCTTAAAGATATCACGCATATCAAAAGCTCCCATTGAGTGGGATGCATGATAGAAATTGTAATGCAATGGCACATCAAATAAAGAGAACTGGTAATTCACCAACTGAAGGTAGTGCAACAAATGATTCACATCACCATGCCAGTACTCCCCAACAGTAAATAACTCTTTGTTTGTCTTTTGCCTCAAGTCAGCAATCCATTCTTTATAGAAAGAAGCTTTGATATGCTTCAAGGCATCAAGACGAAAGCCATCATTACCAACCGTTTCAAGATACCATAATCCCCAACGCTTACATTCCTCAACAACATCAGGATTAGAGAAATCCAGATCAGCTCCCATCAAGTAATCATAGTTCTCATTTTCATCATCAACTTCATCATCCCATTGCTTACTCGCAAAAAGATAATCCGCATGACGATGGGTCGTATTGTCATAGTCAATCCCATCAAAATCTTCCCAGTTCCAATGGAATGATGAATACTTGTCTTTTCTTGCTGGGAAGTTAAAGATGGTGGCAACTTCTATTTCTTCTTCATCACTGACAAACTCATCACGCTTGTCATTAGCGACTTCTCTCGCCTTGACTTTTTCAAAGCCATCAGCTCCCATCTTATGATCAAGTACAACATCGCTATAAACATCCAAACCTGCTTCATGCAAGCTTTCGACACAAGTGAGCAGTTCATCCTTCGTGCCATATTTTGTCGGAATGCTCCCTTTGGCATCAAATTCTCCTAAATCATATAAATCATAAGCACCATAGCCCACATCATTCTTTCCCGCAATACCTTTATAGCTTGGTGGCATCCAGATTGCACTAAAGCCTGCTTCTTTAAGCTTCTTTGCATTTTCTTTGAGTTCCACCCATAAATGTGGCTCGCTAGGTGTATACCATTCAAAATACTGTAATATGACTCCCTTTTCCATTTTTTACCTCACCAGCCCCATTATATTACAAAAAATAAAAAACGCGTTATAAAACGCTCAAGAATGCAACAATTTTGACATTATTGTCACAAAAAAACATTGATACCTTAAGCATCAATGTTCTTTGAGACTATTTCACGAGTTTATCGATAATCTTAACCATTTCTTCAATCTTCTCTTCACGGTTTTCACCAGTCGAGGCTTCATTGACACAATGACGCATATGTTCAGCTAAGATTTCCTTATTGGCTTTATTGAGCAAAGCCTGTGTTGCCATTAACTGTGTTGAGATATCAATACAATAACGATCATCTTCAATCATTCTTAAAATACCATCTATTTGACCTCTCGCTGTCTTCAAATAGCGTTCAACCTTCTTATGATCTGCTTGCATTAATGAATCCCCTTCACCTTATATCCTGCATCAACAACAGCTTGTGTTAATACATCATCACTGACATCACTTGTAAGCTTGATATCAGCCTGATGCTTGTCAAGTGAAACTGTTGCATCAACACCATCAATATCATTTAATGCCTGACTCACTCTAGCAACGCAATGTTCACACATCATTCCTTCAATGTCCATTGTCTTTTCGTTCTTTTTCTTACCTAAATGAAACATACTTTTGACCTCCACAATTTCTCCAGCTTCATAACCTGCTTTTTTAATAGCTTCTTTAACCGCTTCTCGACTGACCTCTTGACTACATTTAATATAGGCTTTTCCTTCAAATAATGCAACATCAGCATACACACCATCAATGGTATTTAATGCCTGTCTGACATGATTCTCACAATTCTTACAGAACATCCCTTTCACTTCAACAACAAGATCATAGTCTTCTTCCTGATACTTCTTATTGACAATGATGTCTGTGACTTTATAGCCTGCCTGTTCAATGGCTTCTTGAATCATTGTATCAGTGACATCATTATTGAAGACTTGTAGATAAGCTTCACCAGCTTCTAGATTCACTTCTGCCTCTACATACTTGATCGCATTAAGGGCCTCAGCGACATGCTTCTGGCAGTTTGCACACATCATGCCTTCTACTTTTACAATCTTATCACAGTTTGTTTTGGTGATTGTAGGTTGTACTACGTCCTTTTGTAATAACTTTTTTGCTTCATGTTTTTGGTTGTTGTCTTCAACAGCCTCATGATGAGGATGTGCATCTTTAAAGAAACGTAATCTTAACGCATTGGACACGACAAAGATAGATGAGAAGCTCATCGCAAAACTACCAAGCATTGGGCTAAGCTTCCAGCCTAATGATGGATAGAAGAGTCCGGCGGCAACGGGAATACAAATTGCATTATAGAAAAGTGCCCAGAATAAGTTTTCTTTGATATTCTTGATGGTTGCTTTAGAAAGATCAAACGCAACGACAAGATCATGTAAGTCATTCTTCATCAAGACTAAATCAGCTGACTCAATCGCAATATCAAGACCACTTGTAAAGGAAACACCTACATCCGCTCTTGTCAAGGCTGGTGCATCATTGATACCATCGCCAATCATACCAACTTTATAGCCTTCATCCTGTAATTCATGAACGATACGTTCTTTATCCTGTGGTAAGACTTCAGCACGATAATCCATATTAAGCTCTCCGGCAATTGCTTTCGCAGTTCTTTCATTATCGCCTGTTAACATCATTGTCTTGATGCCTCTTTGATGTAAGTCAGAAATAAGTTCTTTGGCACCTGGCTTGATTTCATCCTGTAAAGCCATCACCCCAACATACTGACCATCAATTGCATAATAAAGTGGTGTTTTACCAGCACTGGCATAATCAACATCATTCTCAACAACCACATGAAAATGATCCATCATTTTCTTATTGCCCGCTAAAACATGCTTATTGTCCACAATTCCTTTAATACCTTCACCGGCAATTTCTTCATAGCTTGTAACATTCTTTAAGGCAATATCTTGAGTATTCACAATCGCTTTGGCAAGAGGATGGGAGCTCATCGCTTCAAGAGAGATGGCATAAGCTTTGTCTTCTTCATTTTTAAACTTGGTATCAGTGACTTCAGGTGTTCCTCTAGTCAGTGTTCCTGTTTTATCGAAGACCATCATATTAATCTTGCTGGCAGTTTCTAAAGCTTCTGCATTCTTGATGAGTAAGCCCATTTTAGCCGCTCTACCCGTACCCACCATAATAGCCGTTGGTGTTGCTAGACCTAAAGCACAAGGGCAACTAATGACAAGTACGGAAATTGCCATTGTCAAAGCAAAATGGAAGGACTCGCCTAAAACAAGCCATACCAACAATGTCACAATCGCAATACCAATAACTGCTGGTACAAAATAACCTGAAATAACATCAGCTAATCTAGCAATTGGGGCTTTGGAATTACCTGCTTCTTCAACCAGGGCAATAATCTGAGAAAGTGTGGACTGGGCATTGGTTTTCATAGTCTCAACAACAATACGACCATTCTGATTCGTTGTTGAACCAATCACCAAGTCACCAACAGTCTTATCAACAGGAATAGATTCACCAGTAATCATGGATTCATCAACACTTGTACTACCTTCAACAATCTTGCCATCAACAGCAATACTTTCACCCGATTTCACAACTACAAGATTACCAATCTGAATATCATTAATGCCAACAGTTTTTTCTACACCATCTTCAAGCACTGTTGCCTGATCAGGTGCTAATTCCATCAAGCTATTGATAGCATCACTGGTACGTTTCTTGCTTCTTGCTTCAAAGTACTTACCTAAGGAAATCAGCGTGACAATCATGGCTGCTGATTCAAAATAGAGATCCATATGGAAGTTGTGGGCTAAATCAAGCTGTCCTCTTCCCATATAGAAGGCCATCATATACATCGCATAAAGCGAATAGACAACCGATGCCCCTGAACCAATGGCAATCAAGGAATCCATATTAGGTGCTAAATGGAAGAGTGACTTGAAGCCGCCCTTGAAATAATGACCATTAATGAATAACACTGGCAAACAAAGCAATAATTCCGTCAAGGCAAAGATCATCATATTCTGATGGCCTAAGAAAATCGCTGGGATACCTGGCCAGTTCATCATCGAACCCATTGATAAATAGAAAAGAGGCACAGTAAAGATGAATGAGGCAATTAAGTCCTGCTTACGTTTTTTCAAGTCTTCATCCTTACGTTTATTTGTGGAAACAATGGTATTCTCCTGTGTTGTCTCCTTTTGAAGCTTGGCATCATAGCCACCTTTTTGAACTGCAGCGATGATTTCTTGAGGATTTGTCTTCGTCTCATCAAACTCAACTTCCATATTTTCACTTAACAAGTTGACATTGCAATCTTTTACACCATCAACCTTGCGTACACTTTTATCGACATGAGCCTGACATGATGCGCATGTCATACCCATGACATCAAACTTTTCTTTCATGTGATATACCTCCTACACCCCCTATGGGGGATTACATAATTATCATAATCTCCCCCCTCATGTTTGTCAAGAAATAATACCCCCTAAGGGTATAAAAAAAGAAGACTATTCGTCTTCCTTTAAAATAAATTCTTCATAAATAGCTTTAATAGCACGATCGAAATAGTGATTTCTTACACCAATGATAATATTCAATTCGGATGATCCCTGATCAATCATCTTGACATTGATATTAGCATCAGCAAGTGCCTTGAAGATTCTTGCGGCATTCCCATGACCATCCTTCATGCCACGACCCACAACGGCAATTAAGCCAATGTCGCTTTCAAGTTCAATATGGTCTGGATCAACAGCACGATGTAAACCAGCTAAAATCGATTGTTCATGTTTAATAAATTCATTTTGATCAACAACGATAGTCATTGTATCAATACCTGAAGGCATATGTTCAAATGAGAGCCCTTCTTCTTCAAAGACCTGGAGTACCTTGCGGCCAAAGCCAATCTCAGCATTCATCATATCCTTTTCAATTGTGACTGTCGCAAAGCCCTTCTTTCCTGCAATGCCTGTAATGACATGTTCTGGCTTGTGGGCTGTTGTTTCAACAATTAATGTCCCTGGATCACTTGGATCATTGGTATTCTTGATATTAATAGGAATGCCCTGTGAGCGTACTGGGAAAATAGAATTCTCATGAAGAACGGATGCGCCCATATAAGATAATTCGCGTAATTCTTTATAGGTAATGATACGAATAGATTCAGGATCATCAACAATTCGTGGATCAGTCACCAAGAAACCATTGACATCCGTCCAGTTTTCATACAGGTTGGCATGTCCACACTTAGCGACAATTGAACCCGTGACATCACTGCCCCCGCGACTAAAAGCCTGAATGGTGTGGGAATGGTCATTCTTATAGCCATAGAAGCCTGGAATAACAGCGTACTCATGACTGCTTAAGGCATTTCTTAATAAAGGATCAGTACGATAGCTATCATAGTTGCCATGAGCGTCAATTCTAATAACATCAGTTGGATCAATAAAATCAAAACCAAGATAATGTGCTAAGAGTAAGCCGTTGAGATACTCACCTCTAGAAACTACATAATCAATACCAGGATCTTTTGGAAAATCCTCACGAATCTTCTTAAATTCTTCATCAAGCGAGAAATCAAGTTCTAGATCAACGATAATTTCATTAAAACGATTTTCAATTTTCTTGAAGACCTTATCAAACGCTTTCGCATCATGACGATTACTATAGGCTAAAATAAGCAAGTCTGTGACTTTTGTATCTTCTTTATATCTTTTACCTGGTGCTGAATCAACAACATAGTGACGATCAGGATCAGCTGTAATGATGGCTTTCACTTTTCTAAAATGTTCTGCATCGGCAAGTGATGAACCACCAAACTTAGCAACTTTTATCATTTGGAATCCTCCTCTATAATGGTTGTTATTAGGATATATGATTAAGTTTAAAAATTCAACTTAAAATTATGATTTTACTAAATATCCAAATAAAAAGAGATTTTCTTAGAAAATCCCTTATTTTATCATATATTTCTTTAAAATCACACTGATCTTCTTATAGATAAAGAAGGTAATGAGTGAAATGACACCATATTTAAAGAGATTGAATGGCAATAAAGAACAAATGAACATCGTAAAGACATTATGAACTGCTGGATTCACAGCCATGACCATTTTGACAATACTTTCCATTGTCATGCCAAAGAGTTTTGCATACATTGGGAAAATGACAAAATAGTTTGAAAGTAAGGCAATCAGTGAAGTAACGATTGTCGCAACAAGCATCCCAATAGCTGCCCCTTTACGTGTCTTATGTTGACGATAGAAGATAGCCGCAACAAGCATGAAGGTAATAGAGAGAATAAGATTGGACAATTCTCCGACAAACATTGTACTTGTTGGTTTAATAATGAGCTTCAATAAGATCTTAATAACGGCTGTTACACTGCCAAGAGCTGGTCCAAACAAAAATCCAGCAAGAAGTACAGGTAAATCTGATAAGTCAAATTTGACAAATGGTGGTGCAAAAGGCACGCTGAATTCGACAAACATCAGCACGCTAGCAATTGCTCCAAGCATTGCTGCCATAACAATAGTACGTGTGTTTAATTTTTTTCTTTCCATAAATATCCTCTTTCTATGGTGCAAAAAAGTACCCCAATAATACATTGGGGTACTGAAAAAGTTATTTACACGAAAACACCATCTTTTTCCATCCGGACTATACCGTCGGTATCGGAATTGCACCGATTCTGCTAACGCTCGCGGACTATCACCGCCGATCAGGAATCTCACCTGCCCCAAAGATATGTAGTTTTACTACATAATCCATTTTACGCTCATTTTCGATGATGTAAAGACATATGATGATTTTTTCACCATGGACAAGTTATTAATAATGGATTATACTTATGTTACTAAAGGAGTAACACGATGGATAACGCTAAGAACATGCATGATGAAGAGGAATTTCACTGGACGAAAGGCTTGATTTTTACCGCTATTGTCCTATTTCCATTAATTCCTTTCGTGCTTATATATCGTCATAAATTTACACGAAAAACAAAAATCATCCTGATGATTGTCTATTTCATATTCTTAACTGCAATCTACCAGATAGCCTGTATGGCTCAAGGAGCATCAATCCATAGTGTCGCCATTGCCGATCGCTATGTCACAATGCGTCAGGGTGAGACTTACCAGATTCACTACACAACATCCCCTCAAAAAGACAAACTCACAATTACGAATGTCAATTATCATTCATCTAATCGCTCAGTTGCGTCTGTCAACAGTCAGGGACTTGTGACATGTTTAAGCGATGGGAATGCAACTGTGACGGTAAGTGTTACAGATAACCACTATACAACTAAAGAAAAGACTTTACATTTTGTCATTGTTGAGTAAGCAAAATTATTTGCTTACTTTTCTTTTGCTTAAATCTTCTTCATGTTCGTTTTATAATGATAAAGGGAGGGTGTCCTATGAGTCATTATGAAGTCATTCCAATGCAATGTCCAAAATGCGGCAACATGAATCATTTTAAAAATTATAACAGCATCAATATAACCGTTACGCCTGAATTAAAAAAGGCAATTATGAATGATGATATTTTTAAGTTAGAATGCCAAGATTGTCACCATGTAGAATATTTACGTCATCAATTATTCTATCACGATACAAAAAACAAGATTATGCTGCAATATGCAAAAGATCCTGAAGAAATCGAGCAGACGCTTGCAGCCTTAAAGGCAGAAGGGCTCGATCTTTCTTCTTATAAAATACGCTGGACAAACAACTGGTATGTTTTTAAAGAGAAAATACAGATCTTTGATCATCATCGCGATGATCGTATTCTCGCCATCTATAAAGAAAACATGCTTAAGAAGTTCTATGAAGAATATCCTGAAGCTGGACATGCCGTTGTCTTCTATCATGCGGATCTAAGTGAAAACCTGATGATTGTCAGCGAGCATATGAAAGTCAAATTCTATTATTTTCCAGAACAGTGGTATGCCAATATGATGGTAAATCCACATATTCAGAAGATGCTCAAATACGATACTTCAATCGATGTCAACGAAGATTATGTAAAACGTGTCTATAACCTAGAAGTCAATGTCGTAACCGCTAAAGTACAGACAGAAAGCTTTGTGGATACCTATGTATTGCACCATCTCGACTTCGCAAAAACGGGCGACCATGTCTTGATTGAAGACAAAGGGAAAGATGATGAGGGTGTCATTCAAAAGCTTGAAGTCATGGATGCACGTGATGTCCCTGCTCATATACACTTTATCAAGCATATTATAAAACGCCGTGATGTCGATGATATTGAAGTCAGCAATCATCTAGAGAAAATTGCTAAAGCACTCTATCATGAAAATGAAGTTCAGCTTCTCTCGCAATTACTGCATGTTCTATCTGAAGTAAAAATCTATTTGCCTTTAATCAAAGATGAAAAGACTGGTGAACTCAACCGAGAAGTCATTCGGACAAATAATCATGAACCTGTTATGCCCATCTTCACGAAAGAAAAGGAAGCAAAACTCTTTGCCCCGGAAAGTATTGTCTATGAAACTTACTTCACTGATCTGATTGATGAGTTTCCTAGGATGAGCTTTGTCCTTAATCCACAATGTAAAGAACTATTGATTATCGATAAGAAAATGACAGCTATCTTGAAGAGTTATGTGCAAGAAGAATTAACCCATGTCAATTAAAAACCAGAAGTCATGATGCTTAGAGCATCACTTCTTCTGGTTTTTTGATATGTGTTCTTCCTGATACATTATTGAGGACAATCTTGTAGAAGATCATGGATTCAAGCATTGCTTCATCATAGTATAATCCTTCAAAACCATAATGTGTCTGAATAAGATCCATTGCATATTCATAATCCTGGCGATCGAGACGACAGACTTCTCCTTCACCAATTGCTGAAGCATATGAGCAACTGATATTTTCCCCTGGTCTTTCATTATACTCATAAACAATATCTACGCTGCATGTGACATGAGGATTCTTTTTCAATAGTTCATCCTTCATCCCCTCACTCGTTCCATGGAAATAAAGTACGATATGATCATCAACACACTCTACGCCATAGGAAAGAGGTACAACATAAGGATATTGTCCATTATTGATGGCAAGATGCAAAGTATCACAGACCTTAAAAATCTCAAATAACCCTTCTAGATTGGTTACTTCTGCTGCCATCCATTCCATATATAACTTCCCCCTAAAACTAAAAAGCATAGTATCACTATGCTTTTACTTTATCACTTTATTCTTCTCGTGACAAATATTCTTTTACACATGAATCACAATTTCCTGTTACATGTTCTTCATATTGAATGCCATTTGTTTTCAATGCTGACGCACTGCCCTTAGACACTTCATCCAATAAAACAAGTTTAACATCATGTTCATTAAGCAATACAGCTAAAGCTCCAAATTTTATTCCTTTAGTATCAAGGATTTGTGTTGACTTGATCGACTGATCTTCGATATTGTAAACCTTAAATTGTTTTGCTGAACCAAAATCAGAATAAACATTTTCATTTTCAAATGGTACTGCAATTTTCATAATACCACTCCTTTAACGAACTAATTTTAATCCATTCAAATTCTAAGTTCAATAACTTTTTTCTTAAGACGTAATTTATTTTACACTCTCAATTGTAAAATGAAACTGGAATTAAGGAATTGGGATAAAGGGGCATGCCCCCTTATCCCAATTCGCGCGGTCGCAGG
>OCTW011614682.1_pt1 | contig 46922 bp, 52 predicted proteins | sample 1539671 | NCBI WGS metagenome assembly OCTW01 (sample SAMN02144230, study PRJEB22623) | gut metagenome | biome: sheep rumen | host: Ovis aries | place: New Zealand
CCTGCCGCCACATCGGCGGTGGCAACAAGCGTCGCTACAGAATCATCGACTTCCGCCGTCGCAAAGATGACATCCCAGCCACGGTCAAGGCAATCGAATACGATCCAAACCGCAACGCGCACATCGCCCTCATCTGCTATGCAGACGGCGTCAAAGCCTACATCATCGAGCCACAGGGCTTAAAAGTCGGAGACGTCATCGTCTCTGGCCCAGCCACCGACATCAAAGTTGGCAACTGCCTCGAGCTTCAGAACATCCCAGAAGGTACCTTCATCCATAACCTTGAACTCCAGCCAGGCAAAGGCGCGCAGCTCTGCCGCGCAGCCGGCACCTCCGCTCAGGTCCTCGGTGCTGAAGGCAACTACGTCATCGTCCGCCTTGCCTCTGGCGAGGTCCGCAAACTCCTCAAAAACTGCCGCGCTACCGTCGGTATCGTCGGCAATGAGGACTGGAACCTCATCAACCTCGGCAAAGCCGGCAAAACCCGCTGGAATGGCACCCGCCCAACCGTCCGTGGTTCTGCAATGAACCCATGTGACCACCCTCACGGCGGCGGCGAGGGCAAATGCCCAGTCGGTCGCGACGCACCACGCAGCCCATGGGGCAAGCGTACCCAAGGCGTCAAGACCCGTCGCTTAAAGAAGAATTCTACCCGTCTCATCGTCAGACGCAGATCGAAGTAATGGAAAGGAGAACATCGAACAATGGCTCGTTCATCTAAAAAAGGACCGTTTGTGGACGCTTACCTTCTCAAGAAAGTCGAAGCGCTTCAACAGTCTGGCAAAAAAGAGATCATCAAAACCTGGTCTCGCCGTTCGACGATCTATCCTGCCTTCGTCGAACACACCTTCGCCGTCTATAACGGCAAGGAACACATCGCCGTCTATGTCACCGAAGACATGGTCGGACACAAGCTTGGCGAATTCGCGCCAACCCGCAATTTCCCGGGACATCATGGCAACAATGCCGATGATCGCGGCGGCAAGAAGTAATGGAGGACCCTATCATGGCTGAAGAAAAGAAACCCGTGAAGAAAGCTGCTCCAAAGAAAGAAGCCGCTCCGAAAGCCCCGAAGGCTCCTAAGGCTCCAAAAGCCGAAAAGCCAGCCCCGAAGGCCGAAAAGCCTGTTAAGGCGAAAAAAGAAAAACCAGCGAAAGAAGTCAAAGCCGAACCGGTCAAGCCGACCGTCACCGAAGCTACCGCCTTCTCTCGTGACGTTCGCATCACCCCACGCAAAGTCCGCCTCGTCGCTGACCTTGTCCGTGGCAAAGATGTCAAAGATGCCCTTGTCATCCTCGCCGGATGCAACCGCATCGCCCGCGACCCAGTCGAGAAAATCATCCGCAGCGCTGCCGCCAACGCGACCAACAACTTCGGAATGGATAAGAACCTCCTCTATGTCGCCTCGATCCAAGTCTCCGATGGCTTGAAGATCAAACGTTATATCCCAAGGGCCAAAGGCTCTGCCAGCCCAATCATCAAGCGTAACGCCAACATCCGCGTTACCGTCAAGGAAAGGAAATAAAGACCATGGGACAAAAAGTCAATGCCGTTGGCATGAGAATTGGTGTGAACCGCGACTGGAATTCCAAGTGGTTCGCCGCCAAAAACGTCTATGGTGACTTCCTTAACGAAGACATCCAAATCAGACGTTACCTTGATAAGGAACTCAAATCCGCGATGCTCTCTCACATTGAGATCGGCCGCGTGAAAACCGATGAAGGCCGCGATGTCAAAGTCGTCGTCTACGTCGCCCGTCCAGGCGAAGTCCTCGGACAAGAAGGCGAAAACGTCAAGCGTCTCCGCAAGGAACTTGGCAAATTCGTCAGCAAAGGCAAAGTCAAACTCGATGTCGTGGAAGTCAAGAATCCTGACCTCGATGCGACCTTAGTCGCCAAGTGGATCGCAAGCGAGCTAGAAAACCGCGCCGCCTTCCGCTCCACCATGAAGAAAGCCATCCAAAGGATGCGCAAAGCCGGTGCCAAGGGTTGCAGAACCCTCTGCTCTGGCCGCCTCGGCGGTGCCGAAATCGCCCGTGACGAAGGTTATAAAGAAGGCGTTGTCCCTCTTCATACCATCCGCGCGGACATCGACTTCGCCCACATCGACGCCCATACCCCATATGGCCGCATCGGCGTCAAAGTCTGGGTCTGCCGGTCCCTCAACAAAACCGACAAAGCTTATGTGAATGAACCTGCCGCCAACGCCGCTCGCCCAGAGCGTCGCGACGATCGCCGCAGGGGCGGGAAAGGAGATAGCCATGCTTCAACCAAAGCGCGTTAAGTATCGCCGTCCTCATGGCCTCAGCTATGAAGGAAAGGCCAAAGGCCAAACCAAAGTCGACTTCGGTGACTATGGACTCATGGCCCTTGAAGGCAACTACATCACCGATCATCAGATCGAAGCTGCCCGTATCGTCCTCTCCCGTGCCACCAACCGCACTGGAAAAGTCTGGATCCGCATCTTCCCACATCTTGCCAAAACCAAGAAGCCAGCCGAAGTCCGTATGGGTTCCGGTAAAGGTGCGCCAGAAGGATGGGTCGCCGTCGTCAAAGCCGGCACCGTCATGTTTGAAATCGGCGGTATCAACGAAGAACAAGCGACCGAAGCACTTCGCCTTGCCGGCTACAAGCTCCCAGTCAAGTGCAAAGTCGTCAAACGTGAGAAGGGAGAATAACAATGGAAGTCAAAGAATTCCGTCAAATGACCCCAGCTGAGCTCTCTGACAAGATCTACGAGCTCAAACAGCAAATCTTCGAACTCCGCCGCAAAAAAGCGGTCGGTCAGCTCGAGCATGGCGAGCAAATGCATTATCTTCGCAAGGATCTCGCCAAAGCAGAAACCGTTAAGCGCGAGCGTGAGCTCGCTGCCAAATAAGGAGACCAACTATGGAACGTAATCATCGCACATCCATCCAAGGCGTCGTCACGTCCGTGAAAATGAACAAGACGATCGTCGTCACCGTCTCCACCTCACGCAACGATCCTTTGTATCAGAAGCGTGTCGGCTATTCCAAGAAGTTCTATGCCCATGATGAGAAAGAAGTTGCCAAACTCGGCGACGTCGTCACCATCATGGCCTGCCGCCCAATGTCCAAACTCAAGAGGTTCCGCCTCGTCTCGGTCGACATCGTCGCCAAGACCAAAGAGAAAGCAGAAGCGGTGGAGGAACGCTTAGAGGCCAACGAAGGATCTCAAGAAGCCCTTGAAACCAAGGAGGCCGAATAATGATCCATAACGAAACCAACCTCGTGGTCGCCGATAACTCCGGCGCCCGCTCCGTCCGTGTCTTCCGCCAATACGGCGGCAGCCACCGCAAGACCTCTTCCATCGGTGATGTCGTTCTCTGCGCTGTCAAAGAAGCGACCCCGAATGCCAAGGTCAAAAAATCCGATGTCGTCAAAGGCGTCATCGTCCGCGTGAAGCATCCAATCCTTCGCAAAGACGGAAGCACCATCGCCTTCGATGACAACGCCGTCGTCATCATCGATAACGATGGCAACCCAGTTGGCACCCGTGTCTTCGGGCCGGTTGCCCGCGAACTCCGCGACAAGGGTTATATGAAAATCGTCTCGCTCGCAGTCGAGGTCTTATAAGGAGGACAAGCACGTATGAAACTCAAAAAAGGTGATAACGTCATCGTCATCTCCGGCGCCGACAAGGGCAAGACTGGCAAAATCCAAAGATGCTATCCAAAGCTCAACAAAGTCGTCGTGGAGGGCGTCAACGTCCACAAGAAACACAAGAAGCCAACCCAAAACGTCCCTGAGGGATCGGTGGTTGACATCTATGTCCCAATCGATGCAAGCAACGTTGCCTTGCTCGATCCAAAAACCAAAAAGCCGACCCGCGTCCATATGGGCACGGACAAAAAGACCGGCAAAAAAGTGCGCCTTGCCAAGAGCGGCGAGTCGCTTGATAAGTAAGAAGGAGGAAACCAATGGCTGCTAAAAAATCCGCTGCCCCTGCAAAAGAGGCGCCAAAAGGCTATGTCAACCGCCTTCTGAAGAAATACAAAGAAGAAATCGTCCCAGCCCTGGTGAAAGAGTTCAACTATTCCACCGTGATGATGGCTCCAAGAATCGAAAAGATCGTCATCAACATGGGCGTTGGCGATGCGACCCAGAACTCCAAGGTCCTCGATGATGCGGTCAATGACCTCACCATCATCGCTGGCCAGAAGCCTGTGATCACCAAAGCCAAAAAGTCCATCGCGACCTTCAAACTCCGCGAAGGACAGGCCATCGGATGCAAAGTCACCCTTCGTGGTGTCCGCATGTACGAGTTCCTTGATAAGCTCGTCTCCATCGCGCTCCCACGCGTCCGTGACTTCCGCGGCATCTCCCGCAACGCCTTCGATGGACATGGCAACTACACCCTCGGTGTTCGCGAGCAATTGATCTTCCCAGAGATCGACTACGATAAAGTCGCCAAGGTCCGTGGCATGGACATCGTCATTGTCACGACCGCCAGGTCCGACAAAGAAGCGGCTGCCCTTCTTGAGAAGATGGGCATGCCATTCAGGAAATAAGGAGAGGTCAAATGGCTAAGAAATCATTGATCGCGAAAGCAAAACGCACCCAGAAATTCGGGGTTCGTGAATATACCCGCTGCAAGAGATGTGGACGTCCTCACGGCGTCATCCGTCGCTTCGGCCTCTGCCGCATCTGCCTCCGTGAGCTTGCCTACAAAGGCGAGATCCCAGGCATGAAGAAAGCATCTTGGTAAGGAAAGGAGAATCACAACATGAACGCAGATCCAATCGCTGATATGCTCACACGCATCCGCAACGCGAACAAACTCCGTTACGAAGAAGTGTCCATGCCTTCCTCCAAGATCAAAGAAGGCATCGCCAAAATCCTCGTGAATGAGGGATTCATCAATTCCTATCGCGTGGAAGAGGAAGAAGGCAAGAAGGCTCTTGTCCTCAACCTCAAATACAGCGCCACCGGCGAGCGCGTCATCACCGGACTCAAGAGAATCTCCAAGCCAGGCCTCCGCGTCTATGCCGAGTCTGACAAGATTCCATCCGTACTCAAAGGCCTTGGCATCGCCATCGTGAGCACCCCAAATGGCTTGCTCACCGATCGCCAAGCCCGCAAACAGAACGTCGGCGGAGAAATCCTCTGCTACGTCTGGTAATAGAAAGGAAGAAAACATTATGTCTCGTATCGGATTAAAACCCGTCGTTCTTCCTGAAGGCGTCACTTGCGAAGTCAAGGAAGGCGCCGTCTCCGTCAAGGGTGCCAAAGGCGAATTAAGCGTTGCCCTTCCTAGCAACGTGAGCGTCGAGGTCGAAGGCGGAGTCGTCCATTGCAAGCGCACTGGGGATACCCCAAACGATCGCGCTCAGCATGGCACGGTCAGGGCCAACATCGCCAACGCCGTCAAAGGCGTCCATGAAGGCTTCGTAAAGGAACTTGAGATCTCGGGTATCGGCTATCGTGCCCAGCTCCAAGGCAAAAACCTTGTCCTCTACGTCGGCTTCTCCCACCCGGTCACCATTCCTGAGACCGCTGGGGTCACTGTCTCCCTCAAGGATGACACCCACATCAAAGTCGAAGGCATCGACCGTCAGAAAGTCGGCCAAGTCGCGGCCCTCATCCACGACACCAAACGCCCAGAGCCATATGGCGGCAAGGGCATCAAGTACAAAGGCGAAGTTATCATCCGCAAGGAAGGTAAACGTGCTGCCGGCGGCAAGAAGTAATAAGGAGCTAAGAATATGATCGAAAAGAAATCGAGAAGCTCTGTCCGCGTCAGAAAGCATCTCCGCGTCAGAGAAAAGATCTCCGGGACTGCTGATAAGCCACGTCTATGCGTCTTCCGTTCCAACAAGCACATCGAAGCCCAAATCATCGATGATGTCAAAGGCGTCACCCTCGTCTCCTCTTCCTCCACCCAGCTCAAGCTCACCAACGGAAGCAACTGCGAAGCAGCTGCCAAAGTCGGTGCGGACTTGGCCAAGAAGGCGAAAGAGAAAGGCATCGAGGTCGTCTGCTTCGACCGCGCCGGATATCTCTATCATGGCCGTGTCGCCGCGCTTGCTGATGCAGCGCGCAAAGGCGGACTCAAATTCTAAGGAGCAAAGCAATGGAAGAAGAAAAAGTGAATACTCCAGCAGCGACTGAAGAAGAAGCTGCCAAACAAGAGCGTCAACCCCGCGGTGGCTATGAGCCACACGGCTCCGCTGCTGCTCCACGTCCAGGCGATCGCAAGAATGGCGAACACCGTGGACGCCCATCCGAAAGACGCGGTGGTCGCGGCGGATTCCGTCGCGAAGGCGATGATCTCCAAGAGAGAGTCGTCAACATCAACCGCATCTCCAAGACCGTTCAAGGCGGCAAACACGTCCGTTTCTCCGCCATCGCCGTCGTCGGTGATGGAAAAGGCCATTATGGCTATGCCCTCTCCAAATCCGGTGAGGTCCCAGATGCCATCAAGAAAGCCTTGGAAAAAGCCCGCAAGAAAATGGTCGCCATCCAAATCGTCAAAGGCGACACCATCGCCCATGACGTGGTCGGTACCTTCGGTTCCACCAAAGTCGTTTTGAAAGCCGCTCGCCCAGGCACCGGTATCGTCGCCGGTGGCGCCGTCCGCGCCATCCTCGAGCTTGCTGGCATCAAGAACGTCGTTTCCAAAGTCTATGGCTCTACTGCCCCGATCAACGTCTTACGCGCCACCGACAATGGTCTTCTCGGCTTAAAGAATTACGAGAAGGTCATGGTCCTCCGCGGCAAGAAGACCGAGGAAGAGCTCAAAGCCAAGAAAGCTGCCGAGCGTGCCAAACGCCGCGAGGAAGCTGCGAAAGGAGATAAATAATCATGTCCTCCCTTCACGATTTACATAACATCGAAGGAGCCCGTCAGGATTCCTTCCGCAAGGGCAGGGGACGCGGATCTGGCAATGGCAAGACCGCCGGCAAAGGCCAGAAAGGCCAAGGCGCTCATAACCACACCAAATCCAACGGCTACGAAGGTGGCCAGACCCCAATCGCTCGCCGTCTTCCAAAGTTCGGCGTCCGCAAAACCCATAAGAATCGCCCAACCGTTTATGCGACTGTCAATCTTTCTGTCTTAGATCGCTTCGATAATGGCGCCACCGTCAACGCGGCGGTCCTCCTTGAGAAGAAGATCCTCAAGAAAGAATTCGACGGCATCAAGGTCCTCGGAAACGGCAAGCTCACCAAGAAGCTCGTCGTCGAGGCCAAGGCCTTCAGCGCCTCCGCCAAAGCGGCGATTGAAGCTGCTGGCGGCGAAGCAAAGGTGATCGAATAATGCATAAACTGGCTTCGATCTTCAAAAACAAGGAAATTGTTGGTCGTATCTTCTTTACGATCATGATTCTCTTTGTCATTCGAATCGGGGCGGCTATTACGGTTCCTGGAGTTAAGCCGTTAGAAGAGCTCAATAACGCCATGAATTCGGGCAATGCTCTCGCTATGATGAACTTGCTCGGCGGCGGTGCGCTTCAAAACTTCTCGGTCTTTGCCTTGGGTGTCTCCCCATACATTACCGCCCAAATCATCGTCCAATTGTTATCGAAAGATGTGCTTCCTGCATTGACTGAACTGTCCAAGCAAGGCCAATACGGCAGGAAGAAGATTGAGATGGCAACCCGTTACCTCACCTTGCTTCTTGGCGCGGTGCAGGCATATGGCATCATCCGCACAATGCAGAATTCGAGTTACATTGAACTTACATTGGCGGACAACTTCTGGACTTACGTTTACATTGTCACCGTCGTTCTCGCCGGCGCCATGCTCACCATGTGGCTTGGCGACCAAATCACGGAGAAAGGCCTTGGCAACGGCATCTCGGTCATCATCTTTGCCGGATGCGTACGTTCCATCCCAATGCAGATTTCCACTGCATGGAGCAAATGGATCGTCTACAACCAAGATCACGGTTCTACCGCGATCATCCGCGGATCGTTCCAATTCGCCCTCTACATCTTGGCTCTTATTGCCATCGTCTCTGGCGTTGTCTTCTTCGAGCTTGCGAAACGCAAAATCCCGGTACAGCATGCTGGCAAAGGCGGGCAAAACGCCTCCTTGGCGAAAGCCTCCTTCTTGCCGATTAAAGTCAACTCTGCCGGTGTCATCCCCGTCATCTTCGCCTCCTCCATCCTCATGGCGCCATCGGTCATCGCGAGTTTCATCTCCGCCGATGCGGCCAATGCCCAGTGGCTTAAGATATTCTCCTATTCGGAGCTCTATTGGATGCCAGGGGTCAATGGATCGAGCTGGGCGATGCCTTGGGGTCTCCTCATCTATCTCACCTTGATCATCCTCTTCGCCTTCTTCTATGCGGAGATGCAGATCGATCCCGAACAGCTTGCGGATAACTTCCAAAAGAACGGTTCGTATATTCCTGGCGTTCGTCCAGGCAAGGAGACCCAGCGTTATGTCTCCAAAGTCCTCAATCGCGTCACCTGCATCGGCGCCATCGCGCTTGCGGTCATCTCGGCCTTGCCCGTGGTCTTAGTACTCTCTGGCATCTTCGGGAATGATTCCTCGCTCGCTTTAGGCGGAACCGGCATGATCATTATGGTCGGCGTCGCGATCGAGTTGAATTCTCAGATCGATGGCTTGCTCGCTGGCAAGTCCTTCGAAGAAGTCAAAGGAGGCATCTGATCATGCTCAACATCATCCTCATGGGCCCGCCAGGAGCTGGCAAGGGCACCATCGCCAAGAAGATCGTCGACGCATTCGGGTTGCCTCATATCTCCACCGGAGACATGTTCCGCGAGGCCATTTCGCAAGGAACCCCGCTCGGGCTCCAAGCCAAGGCCATCATCGAAGCGGGCAACCTCGTCCCCGATGAATTGACCATCGAATTGGTCAAGGAGCGTCTTTCCAAAGATGACTGCGCGTCTGGCTATCTTCTTGATGGCTTCCCACGCACCATCCCACAGGCCGAAGCACTCAAAACGCTTGGCCCAAGCATCGGACGCCCCGTCAACCTCGTCGTCGACATCACTGTCCCTGATGAGGAACTCCTCTCCCGTATCGCCGGGCGCAGGGTTTGCCCCAAATGCGGCGCTTCCTTCCACGTGGTCAATATGAAACCACGTCTAGAAGGCATCTGCGACCGCTGCGGATCGGCCCTGATTCAACGCAAAGACGATAACGCGGATTCCTTCAAGGTCCGTTTGGAGAACTACTACAAATCCACTCAGCCGCTTGTGGACTTCTACAAGGCTGAGGGTCTCTACCACCATTTCGATGGCATGGTAGGGCACATTGCTCTATTTGAAGAAGTTTCCAAGCTTCTAAAGGAGAGCAAGTAACTATGATCATTCTCAAGTCACCGCGCGAGGTCGGTCTCATCCAAGAGGCCGGCCGCGTGGTTGCCTTGGCGTTTGAGAAGGTGGAGCCCTTGATTCAACCAGGGGTCTCTACCCAAACCCTCAACGACTTCATCGATCAGCTCTTCCGCGACAATGGGGCGATCTCCGCAGAACTCAATTACTGCGGCTATCCCGCCTCCATCTGCGCTTCCGTCAACGAAGTCATTTTGCACGGGATTCCCTCGCCGAAGAAGATTCTTCGGGATGGGGACATCGTCACCATCGACATCGTGGCTAAGAAAAACGGCTACTGCGCAGACGCGGCCAGAACCTTCCCAGTGGGAATTTGTTCTCAAAGAGCGTTGAAAATGATTGAAATCGCAAAGGAATCCTTCGATAATGCTGTGTCCCTGGTAAAACCAGGGATCCACTTAGGGGATATCTCTGCCGCAATCGAAGCTACAGCGAAGAGCCATGGCTGCTCCGTCGTCCGGGAATATACCGGTCACGGCATTGGCAGAACCATGCATGAAGATCCGATGATTCCTTGCTATGGCGTACCCGGCACAGGACCCATCCTGCGCAAGGGCATGACCATCTGCATCGAACCGATGATCCTTGAGCATAACGCAGATGTGCGTGTCCTCAAGGACGGCTGGACCGTCGTTTCCAAAGACGGCGGGCTCACCAGCCATTACGAAAACACCATCGTCGTGACGGATGATGGCTATGAGATTCTCACCAAACTGTAAAGGAGAAAGCATGAGCAAAGAAGATTGCATCGAAGTGGAGGCTACGGTATTGGAATGTCTCCCCAATGCCAACTTCAAGGTGAAGTTAGCCAATGGAGCAGTGGTCCAGGCCACCGTTTCCGGGAAAATACGAATGAACTACATTCGCATCTTGCCGGGTGATAGAGTCACTGTCCAGTTCTCGCCTTATGATTTAACACGGGGCCGCATAACCTTCCGTTATCGCAACTGAAGTAAAAGGACAAGCGAACACCTAATTAGGAGCAAAAGCACATGAAAGTAAGACCATCTGTCAAACCGATTTGCGATAAGTGCCGCGTCATCCGCAGGCATGGCAAAGTCATGGTTATTTGCCCCAACCCAAAGCATAAGCAGCGCCAGGGTTGATCGGCAAGAAAGGAATTAGAACAATATGGCACGTATTGTCGGGGTTGATATCCCTAACGAAAAGCGCATCGTCGTCTCTCTCACCTACATCTATGGCATCGGAGATACGACCGCTGCGAAAATCTGCGCTGATGCCGGCGTCGACGTTGACATCCGCACCAAAAACCTCTCCGATGAGCAATTGACCGCTCTCCGCGCCGAGGTTGCCAAATACCACACCGAAGGCGATCTTCGCCGTGAAGTCGCGCTTAACATCAAGCGCCTCACCGAAATCGGTTGCTACCGTGGCGTTCGCCACAAAAAAGGCCTTCCTGTCCGTGGCCAACGTACCCGCACCAATGCCCGTACGCGCAAGGGTAAGAGAAAGACCATCGCCAACAAGAAGCAGGCGACCAAGTAATTAGGAGGAACGATCATTTATGGCACAAAAGAAATCCACGACTGCCCGCAAAAAGAAGATCAAACGCTCCTTTACCAAAGGCGTCGCCCATGTCCACGCGACCTTCAACAACACCATCATCACCATCACCGATGTTTCCGGCAACGTCATCGCCTGGAGCTCTGCCGGTGCCCTTGGTTACAAAGGTGCGAAGAAATCCACCCCATTTGCAGCCCAGCTCGCCGCCGAAGCCGCTGGCAAGACCGCATTTGATCAAGGTCTCCGCCAGGTCGATGTCGAAGTCAAAGGCCCAGGTGCTGGCCGCGAATCCGCGGTCCGCGCGTTGACCACCGTCGGTCTGCAAGTCCTCTCCATCGAAGACACGACACCCGTTCCACATAACGGATGCCGTCCACCAAAGCGTCCAAGGGGCTAGTTCCTCTACACCGCTATTTCGTTGCAGCTAAATAAGGAGGAATGTTATGGCCAAAAACGAAAAGGTCGAAGAAATGGTTTTACCAAAGCCATTCGAACCATTTAAAGTCGAAATCGTCACTGAAGATGAATCTGAGAATTATGGCAAGTTCGTCGTCAAGCCATTAGAAAGAGGATTCGGAATCACCTTGGGCAATGCCCTCCGCCGCGTGCTTCTCTCCGCCCTTCCAGGCGCCAGTGTCGTCGCGGTTCAGATCGAAGGCGCTCGCCATGAATTCACCGCCCTCAAAGGCGTGGAAGAAGACGTCACCGCGATCATCCTGAACCTCAAAGACCTCATCTTGAAAATCGATGATGAGTCCACTGAACTCAAACGCATCTCCGTCGATGTCAAAGGCCCAGCCGTCATCAAAGCCGGCGACCTTGACCTCCCAGCCTTCGTCGAAGTGGTCAACAAAGACCTCGAGATCGCCCATCTTAACGCAGAAGGCCACCTCGAAATGACCATCTATGTCGGAAACGGCAGAGGATATGTCGCCGCCGATGTGAACAAAACCCTTCGCAAAATCGACACCGTCGGAGTCATCGTCACCGATTCCAATTACTCCCCGGTCGTCAAAGTCTCTTATAACGTCGAGCCGACCCGTGTTGAGCACGATCCAAACTTCGATAAGCTCACCTTAGAGGTCACCACCGACGGTTCGGTCGTCCCACATGAAGCAGTGGCCCTTGCCGCCCAACTTCTCGTGGCCCACTTCAAGAACTTCGTCAACCTCGAAGCCGATGTCGCTGGATATCGTCTTGTCAAAGAAGAGACCAAAGTCGAAGAAAACCGTTACACGAACATGCTCATCGAAGAACTCGATCTCAGCGTTCGTAGCAACAACTGCCTCAAGCGCGCTGGCATCACCACCGTCTTAGAGCTCACCCAAAAGAGCGAAGACGAGATGATGAAAGTCCGCAACTTGGGCAAGAAATCACTCAAGGAAGTCAAGGAGAAACTCGCCGGTATCGGCCTCCACTTCCGTGACTATGTAGGAGAATAACAACAATGGCAGCACAAGGAAGAAAAAACGTCCACGGCAAAGCCGGTGTGCGCTTCAAAGCCGGTTATACCGCTTCGAAGAACAAATCGATGCTTCGCAATGTGGTCACTGACCTCATCCTCAATGGCGAAGTCAAGGTTACCTCTGGTGTCGTCGCTGAGCTCAAGAAGCTTGCCGATCACCTCGTCACCCTTGGCAAGCGTGGAGACCTCCACGCCCGTCGCCTTGCCGCGCAGGTCGTTCGCACCAATGTCGTCCGCAAAGACGGCCGCGATGCACTCGATGTCCTCTTCAATGACGTCGCAAAAGCCCAGGCCAATCGCAAAGGCGGCTACACCAAGTCCTATAAGCTTGGTCCACGCCGTGGCGACTGCGCCGAAGTCGTCTTAGTCCGCTTCGCTGACTAAGCCATCTAACAAGCGATCAAGCACTCCGAATTCGGGGTGCTTTTGCTTTAGGCGATTGCATTTTCTTGCTTCATTTCTTGCTTCATTTCTTGCTTCATTTCTTGCTTCATTTCTTGCTTCATTTCTTGCTTCATTTCTTGCTTCACCCTATAATAAGGCGACGGAGGTAGTGATCATGCACGAAAGCGAAACGATTGAATTTAAAGAAAAACTGAATGATAAGTTTGAAAAGGAAATCGTCGGTTTTTTGAATACGTCTCACGGCGGTTCTTTATATATTGGGCTCGATGACGAGGGGAAACCCGTTGGAATAGACGACGTCGACAGTCTTGAACTTCTCATCAAGGACAGGATCAAGAACAACATCTCTCCTTCGACAATTGGTCTATTTGAAATCGTCACCTCTTCGAACTCCGACTACGTCCAAATCATCGTTTCTGGTGGGAACCAGCGTCCTTATTACATAAAGAAGTATGGAATGTGCCCTGAAGGCTGCTATATCCGAATTGGAACCTCGGTAGAGAAGATGAACGAGGAAATGATCCTTTCCTTGTTCCAAAAAAGAGATAGAAGGACGCTTCGGACAATCACCTCCGCGCGTCAAGACCTCACGTTTTCCTATCTGACGAAGGTCTATGAAGATAAGGGGTACGACATCGGGGATAACCTACTGGCCCAGCTCGAGTTCTATGATGATAACGGCAAATACAACAAACTCGCCTACCTTCTTTCCGACCAATTCGCCTCGCCCATCCAATATGCAAGATACGCGGGAGACGATGTGTTCGATTTAGCGGAGCAGAAATCTTTCTCCCATCAGTCGCTTTTAAAAAGCACGTTTGAGCTACTCGAGTTCATTCAGTCAAAGAACACTGTTTACACCTCCATCACAGCGACAGGAAGGATCGACAAACCAAGATTCAATCCCATCGCGATGAGAGAGTTGGTCGTAAACGCTATCGTCCATAACGATTACCGTGGAGAAGGGCTACCAACCTTCGAAGAATTCTCTAATCGCTTCGAAATCTCTTCTTTTGGCGGCTTGCCAGAAGGCTTTACTCAGGAAGACTTCCTCAACGGTTATTCCCTTCCCGTTAATCCGGAGCTTATCCGCGTCTTCCGTGACCTCGGTTTTGCCGAAAGACTGGGGACCGGCATTCGACGCGTGCTGAAGTTCTACCCAAAGGAAATCTTCCGTTTTTCACCATCTTTCTTGCGGGTCAGCCTTCCATTAAAAGCAGAAACCGATGTTCACGAGGATAACGCCGTGCCAAGACTGGTTTTGGAAGCAATTCAGGCCAACCCATCGATCACCAGAAGTGAATTGGCAACTCTTCTTGGCGTATCCGAATCAACGGTCTATAGGGAAATCACTGAGTTGAAAAATCAAGGACGTATCCGCAGGGTTGGGGAAAATAAAGGCGGATACTGGGAAGTTCTATCATAAAAAAGATAGTTCTATTCTTGGCACCCTCGTTATTGCTTAGCTTGTTCTTTAAGAATTGTTTTAATGGGCCTAGGAGTCCCATCAACACGGCGAGAGGCAATCTCGCCTTTTGTTTTATGCTTATAAAAGCAGGATTCTATCGTTGATTTTTGACGCATAATGGCGCAGTTATGAAAAAGCAATGCCGCTACGCAAATGTCAGATATAGGATATTGAAGAAAAACTGGCTAGATAAGATGCTCGAATAGAAAGAGGAAAAAGCGGCGTATGGAGCAAGGTTTACAAAATAATTACATAATGTAATAATTATGTATAAGGAGATATGATGATGAACTTGCTACAGATCTCTACGCGAGGAATGAAAAACATTTCTCAAAACATAACGATAGATTTTGCTAATGCGACGGTTGATCGCGGGGTGAAAAAGGTCAATAACGTCAAAGGTATCTTTGGCTATAACGGTTCTGGTAAAACTGCTTTGATGACTTCCGTCTATCTTTACCTCCGTCTTTCAACGAACGCGAGATATCTTCTTCAAAACGAGACGATTGATCAATTGGAGAAGATGATAAATCGTGATACGAATAGCTTTTATTTCTCGATCGTGTTCGATGCGTCAGAAGATCTCATTTTGAAACATGAAGTCTTCCTTACAAAAAACAACAAAGATACCGGATACATGATTGCCCGGGAGGTTGTTTCTCATCTTGTTGGCCGCACAATCAATGAAAGATATGTCGAGGACGTTGTGGTTGAGCGCGGCGTTATCCAAAACAAGCCATTCATGGACTCGCCTTTCTTGGAGAATCTTCGGCTGAAGATTCAAGAAGACACGAGCATCGTTGCATTGTTTTTAGATCGCCTTGCTGAACTCGCAAACGAAAAGAAACATCGTAGCTTAGCGCTTTCGCCAGTTGAAAACGAATTACTCGCAATTGGGAGCCTCGCTCTTCATACGGATGTCTATTTGCAAGACGGAGACACGCACTCGAACTATTTCATGAGCAAAAAAGCGTTGGATCATATGATTTCCAAGCTAGAGGCAATCAAAGCGAAGGACATTTCCTTGATTGGCCAGTATTTCAACTCGGCCGTCATTTTGAAGGAAACTTTGGAAGAGTATCAAAAAGACACGCGAAAGCTAGAGAAATTCATTCAAATATTCAAGCCCAAACTAAAGGGCATCGAAATCGAAAAAACCGAGGACGGAGACTATTACCATGTTCGTCGCGTTTTCGTATATGATACCTGTAAGGTCGACTTTGAGTTTGAATCCTCTGGCATTAAACAATTAGTCCATCTTTTCTCTTATCTGCTCAAGTGCGCGAATGGAAATATCGTCTTTGTTGATGAAATAGACACCAACCTCAACTCTGTTTATTTCAGCAAATTAATCAGCTTCTTCGTTAAATATGGGAAAGGGCAGTTGATTTTCACCACCCACAATATCGAATCCATGAACGCGCTGAGAAGACAGCCCAAGTCGATACTTGCCCTTGGCGAGGACAACAAAATGGATGTTTGGATCGGCAAAGGCAATCGCTCGCCAATCAAAGATTACGTGGAGGGCTTTTTCCCGAATTCCCCAATGAATCTTGAGGATTTCGATTTCATCCATGTTTTTATGGGAGAGGATTAAGATGCAGTTGATCATGATTTTCGAAACACGAGCATCATGCAAATCCGACTATCGTTATGTGAAATCGGCGATGGATTATTTTTATGTTGAGCGTTCTTATAAACTCACTCCTTTGTTTGCAAGCAGCAAATCGGAACTCACGAATCAAGAAGGCAAAATCAAGAAGTACAAAGGATTATACGCAGGGGATTCTGCGGTGATCATATGCGCGGATTATGATCGGGAAGATGACGAGAATAACGCGCCAATCTCATTGCATTGCAAACGGTGTGGATACGAATTGGTGTGGATGAATCGGAATGTTGAGGAAGTTTTCCTCGGCAAAAGCGTCCCTAGCAGGCAAAAGGAGAAAGAATCGACCGCGTTTTTACGGAAAAAGGAAACATATCTATCCACGATTCATACGTTAGACAATAAGGAGCCTCTCCTCAAACACCCATCCTCCAATTTGCTTGTTGTGCTAGACAAATACATCAACCGAAAACATAAATGATACGAAAATGTAACGAATGTGCAGCGGCGGTAATTTCTGCTCCAAGGTTTTTCGTTTTCTAACAACCATGTTAAAATGAACCTGGTCAAGTTGACCAAGTGAGGTAATAACATGGTTGTCAATATCTATGAAGCCAAGACCAATCTTTCCCAGTTCATCCAATTGCTGCTTTCTGGGCAGGAAAAGGAAATCATCATTTGCAACCGCGGGAAACCGGTCGTGCGTTGCTCGGCATTATCTTCCCCAACGCAAGAAGCGCGCCCTTTTGGAGTCTATAAGGATCGTTATCCCAAAGTAGAAGAAGATGATTTCTTTGCCTTAGACGAAGAAATCGCGAAAGAGATAGAAGGGGAGTGACTATGGACTTTCTATTAGACACTCATCTTGCCTATTGGTACATCATGGGCGATCAAAAAATCCCCAAAATGGCGAAGGAACTCATTGGAGATCGCTCGAATCATATTTATGTGAGTCTCATCTCCGCGTGGGAGATCGGATTAAAACACGCTAAAAAACCAACCTCATTGCCAATGGATGCCGAAGCATTCATCCAAGGATGCAACGAGGCAGGATTTATTATCTTGCCAATCATCGAGAGTCAACTCCTTGAATCCATGAATATCACTTCTAAAGAAGGACTGGACCATCATGACCCCTTTGATCGTTTCTTGTTAGGTGTGGCGAATGCGATGAATATGCGCTTTTTGACCCACGACAATAAAATCGCTTGTTACGATAACCCCTATGTCCTCTTCTTGTAATAGCAAGAATTACTTGGAATAAATGAAGAGGCTTACTCCTTCAATAAGTAAATAATCCCAACCATCAAGCACTACCCGCATCGCGAACCATGACCAAAATTTATCCGATACCGTCGGACTTTTTCAAAAACCCGGCCCATTAATCGCCCACTTATATTTCGCGCTTTTTATGGTGGACGAAAATCCTCTGCCACCATTTTTACTACGCTTTCGATGCGTTGGAACGCAACGAAGAAATAGGACTATTTCTATCTAGGAACATATATTTCGCCAAAGTAAATTTGCATAAAACCCACGGCATGAAAGAAATGGACTCTTCAAATCAAATCAAAATGCCCGGGACCGTTTGCTTATTGTCCGCATGTGGTGGGTCATCTCCCAACGCGGACCCTTCTAGCGATTGGGATCGCATTTTATTTTTTGTTCCGAAAATTTGCGAAATGCATTAAAAATTTGCGAAATAAATATATAATTATTGCGAAATGAGGAGGAGATAAGATGAACCCAATAGCGATCAAAGCAAAGGCAAACGAGTTTCTTGAGGAATGCAGAGGCGAATGCTCCTACCTCGAATACAAGAAGTCCGAAAAGCAGTTAGATAAAATACTTAAGACGATTTGCGCGTTCGGGAACAATTACTTTGACAATGACCTCTCTCTTATCCTGATTGGCGTCGACGAGCATGACGACGAAGGCGGGAAGGGGACTCCGATAATCCCCATCGAAGGCATTTCGCCAAAGCACATCGAAACCGCTTCGAATTTGCTTAAGTCGCTGAGGTCCTTTACCTATCCGAACGTCAAATACGAGGTTTTGGAAAACGAGTTCGGCGGCATTCCTTATCTAATCGTCGCGGTCCAAAGGCAGGGCGACGGACCTTTCGCCGTGACGGAGAAGGCGGAAAAGGACAAAAGAATCGCGCTTAGGCCAGGAAGGTACATTCGTTACGAAAGGGATAGCCGGCTCGCCAAGGTCGATGAGGAATACGACCTCCTGCGAAAGTTTTCCGCCTATCATTTCAGCTCATCGGTCAACCTGACCGCTACCTTGGACGACCTGAGCTTCGATTACATGAAAGAATATATGGCGGAAACAAGCGACAGAAGCGTCAGTTCGGGGCTTAGCAAAGAGGAGATGGCGTCGGCGATGCATCTTCTCGACAACAGCGATTCCGGCAGGAAACACGTCACGAATTTCGCCGTCCTCATGTTTGCCGAACGCCCGGAACGTTTCATCAAAGAGGCGGTTGTCGAGGTCATTTCTAGCACGCTAGGCACTATGAAGAGAATGGAAGCGAAGACGTTTTCCGGCCCGGTCTGGAAGCAGTATCGGTCCGTCGTCGCCTATATTTCGGACTATTTCATCCGAACCGTGACCGTCCGTTTCGACGACCGCATGGAAAACCAAATGGTCAGCAACTATCCCTATGTCGCCGTTGAGGAACTCGTCGGGAACGCCATCGTCCACAAAGACTACGAAAAAGGGCGTCCCATCCAAATATACGTAACGGACGACGGGGTGGATATCATCAATTACAACAAGCCGCTGCCTCCGCTTTCCGCCGCCGACCTCAACGCAAGGACTCTTTTTCAGGAAAGGGATTTTATCAACCCCGAAATTCGCGAGATGTTCAAGGATCTTGGGATCATCGAATCCTATGGCTCTGGAATCGGAGAAGCCAAAAGGGCCTGCGAGGAAAACGGGTCCCCAAAAATAGAGTACAAGATATTCGAACCTGGCGTGGATATCACTTCGGTGCGAATTCCGATGAACCAGAAATATTGGGAAATGGTCCACGGGAATTTGCGAAACGATAGCGAAAATTTGCGAAATGAACCAAAGAAAGATTTACATGCCGCCATCGTTGATCGTGGCTATTCCCGCAATGTCGAGTCCGCGCTTCTTCGCATCGCGGAAGGCCTCGGCGATTCGGTTTTTTCCAATTCGGACATCGTCAAGCTGCTCGGTTGCGCGCCGAATACCGCAACGGGATACATCAAAAGGCTCAGGGATGACCTTGGCCTAATCAAACCCGTGAAGGGGCTAGGCGGAGGACGATTCGTATTTGACAAGTGAAAGCTGGGCGCGCAAACGTCGACAAGTTCAAGACAATGCATCAGCGGACCTCCATTCTGTGGGTTGTCGGCTTTCGTTTTCGGCGAAGTTGAAGAGAGCCCAGTATTCGCTCAACGCATATTTTGGCTTGACCTTGTACTCGCATCGCACACCAGTTTACTAAAAAGTGTCGATGCCATCAGCATTTTCTTTGATTTTTTAAGTATTTGTCTCATGATATTACCACGCTTTTCGAGGCGCTTTGGTTGGTGCGCTATCGCGAAAGTGACGCTTTCCTTGACGAGATCGTGGTGATGTCCGAGATGGCGCACGATTCGGGACTTTATTGCCTGATATGCGTCGTGGCTCGCCGAACTGAAATCCGCATATCAAAAAGCGCAGGTCAAGGCTGCGGTTGCCGTCAATTCTGCATTGCTGCATTTCTACTATCTCGTGGGAAGGGAAATTTCCCTCCGCAATTATGAGAATATGGATCCGCCTTCTTTAAAAAACTTAGCATAGACCTTCGAAAAGAGATGCCGGACGCCTCCGGATTCTCCGTCTCCAACTTGCGTTACATGAAGTGGTTTTATCAGCGGTATTGTGGCTTTTTATCTAGCGGACAGGACGATTTTGAATTCTCCGAAATCACACAGCAGCCTGCTGTGCAATCCGATAAAGGACGTTTTGCGATGGAAAATGCACAGCAGGTTGCTGTGGAATTGTTCAATTGCAATTTATAGAGCCAAGACTCCCCATGGCGAATGGCGGGGCGTATGTCCATTCGTCACCCTCGCCGTTGAAGGTGTCGTCGAGAAAACCCGTGATTTCGTTCTTTTCGTCCGACGTTGGGCGGGAATATGTTTCAAGAAAGGTCGGGCTGAGTTCCATAATCCCGTTTGCCTCCGCGTACCCGCGGAAGAAGCTTTCAAAGCGGAGGCTCCGATGCCTTAAACAAGCCAAAAAGTTTGCAGTCCCACGATTCTCGCTTTTGTCTTTTGCTACTGACTGATGGGTTAGCTCATACCAAGGGCGTTTTCCAGCCAGCCTTTTGTACCACGAATATACCATGGGACTATTACTGCGTAATAAGTTTTTCATTAAATCGGCATAATAAGACGGATTCTTTCGATTAAATCTAGAGAAACTTTTTGTGCTTGAAACTACCCGTGGATTATCTTGTTTTGCAGCCGTTCATCGTCTTATGATGTTTATATCATGGAAAGGAAATAAATATGAAAAATAGTCGCTTTAGTAGAATTGGAAAATCTTTCATCTTCGCGCTTTCTAGCGCGATGGTTCTTGCTTCTTGTGGTGGCATCAACGCCATCATCAATTCAAGCAATCCCGCAAGCGAAGACAAAGTCGAGGATTCCTCCAAGATCATCGACATCAGTGTGGATTCTTCTACCGAGAAATCCCAAGAAGAGGGGAAAGAATCTTCACCCAAAGTCGATGAGATTTATCAAGTCTATCTCGCTTATGTTGGAAACGCGGAAGAAGAAGGCGTCACCCCATTAGATTATGAAACCTGGCTCGCCACGATTAAGGGTGAAAAAGGTGACCCAGGTGAGAAGGGTGATCCAGGTGAGAAAGGTGATCCCGGAGATAAGGGTGGCAAAGGCGACAAGGGTGACCCAGGTGAAAAAGGCGACAAAGGCGAAGACGGCAAATCCGCCTATGAACTCTACTGCGAAGCTCATCCAGATTATAAAGGCGATTTAGACCAATGGCTGGATGATTTGGTCCATGGGTATCTTGTTTATCACACCGTCTTCTTTGAGTTTGGCTACTATACCTATGATGTGGAAGTACGTGCTGGACAAGCCATCGGGGCAAGCGACCTTGCCAAGATGGAAGAGATAGCCAATGAATTTGCGCCCGAAGGCTATGTCTTTGAGGATTGGTATATCTCTATCGATGGAGAAGAACCAATCTTATATGACGTCACTCTCCCGATTACCCATGACATTGTTCTTATTCCAGAATATGAAGAAGGCACGATCGTCGTGGATGACACGATCCGCAACATCGCGGATGCGGTGATCAATGAGCCGATTGAATTAACCGGCGTATCGGTCTTAGCAACGGGTCAGAAGAACTTCTTAGTCACCGATGGAACAAACAGCATCTATGTCTTCTTAGGTTTTGATTGCCCTGTTCAAGCAGGAAACGTCATTGATATCAAAGGCACGGTCAAGTTGTACCATGGCATTGCCCAAATCAGCGATGTGAGCGCGGACGACATCGTGATCTATGACGGCGAGCAAGCGATCTCGTTCACCCCAGTGCCGCTAACCAAAGAAATCGCCGATAGCTGGCTTGATGCAGAATTCTCCTATACCGCGATGGCGTATACTTGGAGAACCACGGTTGAAAAGCCAGGCAACTTCTTCATCACTAATTTTGAAGGCAGCGAAACCGTGATTGAGCCTTCTTACCCAACCCAAACCTTAGAGGTCGGGGGGACTTATGATATCACTGCCTATTATTATGGATATGACAGCACCTATCATTATGCATCAGTCCTTATCACCGAAGCGGTTAAGGTCGAAGAGGATACCGAAAACACATTCTATCTGGTCGGAGACTTCAACAATTGGACCAAAGACGAATCTTGTGTTCTTGAATATGCCTACACCGACGATGACAAGAAGTTCTACACGATTGATGTGATGGTCGGAGAGGGTGGCTTCCCATTTAAGATCCTCAGTGAGGATGACATCTGGTATCCAGAAGGAACCGACAATAACCTCTCCATTGATTATGAAGGGGTAGGAAGATACACGATCACCTTCACCCCATCGGAGATGGAAGGATGGATGGCTGGACACGTGAAAGTGGAGAACGCCGCGACGGTAGTCACCCCATCTCAAGCACTTCAAGCAGGGACCAATTTAGTGTCCAATCAATTCAGCGAAGAATATTATGAAATCACGGGTTATGTGGTCGCTAGAAAGAATGATAATGAGTATTATCTAGGCGATGCAATAGAGGCGGACACCAGTGACTTAAATGCTCTGTTTATGCTCTATGGAACAGGCAAAAGCTTCTCTTATGGAGCCAAGGTGAAAATCGTCACCCGTTTGAAGAAATACAATTCTACCGTTGAGAATGCGAATTCATATCTCTTAACGGTCCTATCTGAAGGCACGGAATGGCCATCTGCCACCCAAATCACTTTAGCCAGGGCTATTGAGATTATCGATGGACTCGCAAATAACGCGACTACAGCCGAAGAATATATCATCCAAGGCAGCATCTATGTTGTGGATACCCCATATTCTGATCAATACGAGAATATCACCTTCACGATCATTGATGACGATGGCCATAGTCTTACTTGCTATCGCGTGAAAACCGATGCTGAAATAGCGACCAAGCTTGTCGCAGGAGCAGCGGTGGAAGTTACCGGACATCTTCAGAAGTATGTTAAAGGCAGCGCGGTCACGCCTGAGCTTGCCGCCGGCGGAACGGTAAGAGTCATCGAATAAAGACTACCTCTATATTTAATGAAATGAGATCCTAATGTTGGTTATCCAAATAGAGGATCTCTTTTCCTATATATAAAGAAGTAGATAAAGAAGAGCGGACATGACCTTTATTGCACTTTCGTGGCATAATCATCGTTATAGTAACTTATCAAGATAGAAAGGAGCCTCTCTATGTATAAAAAGACCATTCTACTATTCAGTAGTCTCTTCCTTCTTTCCTGCGTGAATGTCAATGTCATTAGCAATGATCCTACTGACATCGATGATTCTGAGGATGAAAGCGAATCTCTAGTCGTCTCAAATAGCGATGCATCCTCTAGCCAAGAGAAGATCGAACATAAAATCTCCTTATTTGATGCATCCTCTCATTTATACGCAGTGAATGATAACGAAGAAGAATCTCCTTTCTTAAAGACCTATCATCATAAAGATTATAACGATGTCCCTTATGTAGACTTAGATGAGTTTCAACATGTTCGTCGTTATATCGATGCGTCTTTGAAATACCATAACCTTGTGAAACGAGAAGATGGTCGTTATGACTTATCTTCTAGTTTCAATGGACATTGCTATTTCGATGTTAAGAACCAAAGCGTTGAACTAACTGAAGTAGAAGCTTTATACGGCGAATTCGGACCTAGCAACGGAAACAACATCTATTATGACCCTTGCCTGGACTATAAGCCTAATGGCCCTTCATCAAAGAGCAAATACCTTCAGAAAGGCGAGAAGGTGACGTATGCGCTTGATGATTACCAAATGGAAATCGTCGAAGAGAATCATCATCTTTATGTGCCTTTCTCATTAGCCAGTCACCTTCTCGTCAATCCGATGGGATATGCGCTTTCTTATAATGGCCATGACTTCTATAACTCTAAGCTACTAACCGCAGAATCCAATCTGATTAGACCATATTCGAATAAAGATGGATTCTTATGGTCTTATGCAGGAGATATGAAAACAAGAACGCACTTTGCTAGAGTTACTCCAAAACAAGGAGAAGCCTATCGCTTCGAAGGTGAGATCGTTGGATTAAAAGGAAGCAAAGATCCGGTATCCGCGGTATTTAAAGAAGATGGAACGTTAACCTTCTTAAGTGAAGACTTGATGGAATCGGTGAATGTCACCGGTACATGGACATTGAAAAATAGTGTCATCACCGCGACATTAACCCCACAAGACGGCATCCGTCCAAATGAAGTCCAACATATCGATTTAAGAGAAGGCTCTTATTATCACGTAGAATCTCGCAGCCAAGCGATGGCCAAAGCCCATTATTATCAATTATGCATGGACTTCGATTATCAATATGGATTGAAATCCTTTCTCGGAATCAAACGTTTTGATGAAGAATTCATTCGCTTAGGCATCAAAGAGAAATTATTAAGTTTAGATTATGCGACTTATTATGATGCCTTATCGCGTTTCCTCATCGGAGGGAAGATGGGCGACGGCCACACCACATTGGTGCACGAAGGATTCGCCTCGTGTCGCCCATCTACCGTCTTAGGAAGCGAATATGCAAGCGTATCAGGAGAACGAATCGATAAATTCCATGATGGAGTCAGCAAAGCAAGCCAAGCCAAATCCAAATTAGATGGGCTAGGCTATCATGAAGAGAATCAAACCGCGGTAATCTCTATTCCCGCTTTCTCTACCAGTTTAAGCGCGAAATTCTTAGGGATTGACCATTATGTGATTCCTGAAGGCACATCGGATATTGCTAAATTCATCGATACGGAGATGAATCAAGATACGGTGAAAGGGGTTTGCTACGCCTTAAACCAAGCGAAGAAGAACTCCAAAATCAAAAACATCTGCTTTGATGTGGGATTAAACCGCGGGGGATATGTCATGCTCGTGCCTTTTATCTCCGCGGTCATGACGGATGATCCGATGATGATCTATGAGAATTCCATCTCTGGAAGCCGCATTGAATCTCATTATAAAGTAGACCTTAATGGAGACGGTGTTTATGGAGGAGCAGGGGATACCTGGAAAGGGCTATATCATTTTTTTATCCTGCAAGGCAGCGGATCGTTCTCAGCTGGCAATATCTTCCCGACCACCGCGAAAAACGGTGGATATGCGACTACCATAGGAGAACCAACCTTAGGTGGAGGATGCGGCATCGCTAGAAGAACCGATATTACAGGGTATCAATATCAATATAATGGGAATATTGGTTTCCCAGAGCGACAAAGCGACGGGAGCTTTAAGAACTCCGAAGGTGGCGCCACCCCGATGGTGGAGATGCCTCTAAGCGAGGCCTACGATTTAAAGACGCTCGACGCCAAGTTGGCAGAGCTCAACGCGAAAGCGTCATGATAATAAGAAGCGCGATCACTCGCGCTTCCTCATATATATAAAAAGATAACCTCATGGGGTTATCGATTTCTTAGACCGTGATGTGGAACAACAAGTAGTTTATGTTCTTTGCTGACGGAGATGTAATAGAAGGTATCGTCTTTAAATAACGCCGCCTCTAATCGAGCGACAGTGAGTTGTGCTGGAGTATCGGATTCATTGAGAATATAAGTATCATTGCTTAGACGAGTTACATTTGAATTATCTAAGACAGCATAGAGCTTTTTATATTCTTCGAAGGGCTCGAAGGCTAAAGCGAAGGTAATGACGCGTTTCATGGGTGGCATTATTGTAACCAATCAAACGATGGAACGCATTATCCATTTATTTAAGAATTAGAGCAGTAAATGTTTAGATAGTGCAAGTGCCTCGAATTTTGACTATTACAAAATTGAGACCTGCTTGGATCGCAAGAGAAAAAGTCTTTTGACAAGTTGCTAGTGGTGAATTATCTTTAAATCGGTTTAATGTATGAGTGGGCTGAGTTTTGAAAGAATTGAGAAAAAATTTCGGTTAAATGAGGAACAAAAAAATAATCTTTTAGCTACAATCTATCAAAAAATGGATTTCGATAAACCTTGCAAAGGAAACAAAACCTACAAAGTTATCAATATTTACTTTGATACCATCAATAACCAAACCATATCTATCTCGGTTCAAAAACCAAAATTCAAGCAGAAACTAAGGGCGAGGAAGTATGAGAATAAAGAAGGCTGTTTTCTAGAAATCAAAAAGAAGACAGACGGCATTGTTCGCAAAAGAAGAATCTGTCTATCTGACAAAGAACTATATGATCTTATCTTTAACCATATTATGCCCGAAAAAAATGAATATAAAGATTTAATTATATTAAAAGAATTGGCATATTTCATGAATCAATATGATTTCAAACCATATTCATTACTAATTTATGATAGATTAGGCTTCGTGGATAAAAACAATAAAAATTTCAGGATAACAGTCGATTCAAATATTAAGGCCAAATTAATTAATGAGATATCTTGGGAAGAAACTGATGATATGGATTATTTGGTCCCAAATAACGAATACATTTTAGAGATTAAAAATACTGACAACTACCCATTATGGCTAGTAAGGAGATTGAGCGAATTAAAAATATATACAAAATCATTTTCCAAGATAGGGACGTATTACACAAGCTTGATAAGAAAGGAACTTAACTGATTATGTTTGATGCAATTTTCGTTGAAAAGCCGACTGCGTTGCAAGCATTGCTGGTTGTCGGGTTAACCGTCTTGTTTTCATCTCTATTTGCTGCAGCGTATGTTTTCTTAAAACGAAAGGACGGAATTCACAAAGATATACCTGTAGCGCTGGTTCTTTTTCCTGTCATCGTTTCGTTTATAACAATTATTACCTCATCGTTGATTTATAATTTTAATGGAACAACGACCGAAATACGGTATTTTCGAACTGGCGTAGCACTCTTTTCAGCGGTCGTTTTAATAAGATTTAGAAGCCAACAAAGAACGATTGAAGATTTAACATATCTATTTTTCTCCGCTGCATTGGGCATTATTTTTGGCATGGGCTATGTTGTTTTTGGCTGTGTCTTTTTTGCCACTATTATGTGTTTAGTCGCTTTGATTTATGTCATTCGTTTGTCTGATAGAATCAACACCAGTCAGAGATTAAAGATTACAATTCCTGAAGATTTAAGTTTTGAAAATGCGTTCGACGAAGTGTTTGATAAATACACTTCCTCTCACAAACTCGTTCAAGTTAAAAGTAGTGATATGGGGACTTTATTTGTTCTTGTGTATGACGTTCAACTTAAGAAAGGCACTTCTGCTAAGATGATGCTTGACGATATTAGAGTCAAAAATAGTAACCTGAATGTGATTTTGGTTTCGAAGAAGTATCTAGATGATTAAAGTAGGCGTGAAGAATTAGTGTTATATGAACAATAGAAAAGTATTAATTTTCATATTAATGGCATCCGTACTTGCAGCATGCTCTTCTTCAATCGAGAAGCAAAAGCCTACATACGGCTGGGAAAAAATAGACGCGCTAAAAGAAGAGTATGGAAGGTTTTCTATTTATTCCGATTACGCAGCAACTAAGCCATCTTTGTTAGAAGACGGAAATTATCATATAAACGTTGCTGCTTATAAAGCGGTTATTACGGTTTCCGGTTATTTCGAAGGACAAATAATAATAGAAAACGGCAACAATTTAGAGAATTTCAAAGGCGTAGAGCTAAAATTAGAAAAGGCCTGTTTGATATCCTATAATGGTCCGACAATCGAATACAAATTAGACAGCAAAAAAATAGAAATATCCCCGAGAGCATCGACTACAAACTGTATTCTTGCGGCTGATGAAGATGGCTCTTCGTCTATTTTTTCAAAAAGCAACATCGAAATTAGCGGAAAAGGATCTTTGGAAATATATAGCAAATCGGGCCACTGCGTTAACGCGGAAGACGGAATAAAAGTTTTTAATAGCCCCAATCTATTTCTATATTCTGGCCATGACGGGTTTCATGGGGATTATTTTGTGACTAGCAACGGAGAAATCACTGATTACAAACCATTTTTGGGAACTATTAACGTTTTGTATGCTTTTTCCCAAGCCTTTGATTGCACTAAATTCAACTCCTCTGGATATATTTCTTTATTATCTGGCAACTTCAAAATAAGCAATTGCGAATCTGTTTTCAAAACAGACGTTAGTTTGATAATTGATTGCAATGTGACTTCGACAGGAATATTGCTTGACCCCGTTATTAAAGGTGACAACTCTCAATTTTTGGATTTAACAGTTGAAATTTGGCAAAATGGTTCATTTACAATTGACGGGAACAACTATGAATCGAGGGTTTTATAGATGAAAAAGGCTTTATCGGTTCTAGCAATCATTTCGGTGATGGCGTTAGGCGTGGTGGCTATTTATCAATATCGCCACAACAGCAATTGGAACGAAGCGCAACCATCTAATACTGATTACGCGCTGCCTGAAGGAGCCCTTTACATAAATGAGGTCTGTAGCAAAAACAGATATACTATCTTGGATAGTTATGACGAAGAAAGCGATTGGATTGAATTGTATAATAATTCTACCAAGCCAATCAATTTGAAAGGTTACTCTATAGCCGAAAATCGTTTTGGAGAAAATCGTTTTGTGTTTGAGGATTGTATAATTGAGCCCAAGGATTATTTGCTGTTGTTTGCTTCTGGAAGAGGATTGACTAACGATAAGAAAGAAATACATTGCAATTTTAAGCTATCTCAAGAAGGGGGGGCTTTATATTTATTCAATAATTTGAAAAAGTGCATTGATAAAATAGCGTTTCCTGGCCTAAAAGATGACGTTTCTTTCGGGATTATAAACAACCAGTATTCAAAATTAACGCCAAGTCCGAGAGAAGAAAACAAAAACGTCTATATAGAAAGGGAAATTCTAAATGTACCGTTGTTTTCTCAAAAAAGCGGTTTTTATGACGAACCATTTTTATTGGAATTAAAATCAAGCGGTAATTACGAGATTAGATATACGCTGAATTCTGAAGAACCCGATGAAGATTCACCCATATATTCATCGCCAATCAACATCTATGATAAAAGTCCATCCGATAACGTACTTTCCAACCGTTCAGACATATGTGCTGGAGATTATGTAAAGCTGCCCTCAACGCCAGTTGCAAAGTGCGTTGTTGTTCGCGCTCGTTGTTATGATTCTCTCGGCAATTATTCACCTATCTCTAGTTCTTGTTTTTGGGTGGGGGAAAACAATAAATACAATGACGGAACAACAGTGGTAAGCGTTTCTACAAGCTTTGACAATTTGTTTGGATATGAAAAAGGGATATATTGCGATGGCAAAATATATAATGAATGGAGGCAATCGGAGGAATATAACCCGACAATCGGAAGGTCTTCAAGACCGGCCAATTATCAACAAAAAGGTTTCGAATGGGAAAGGCCCGCGTCAATTAATATAGTAAAAGATGGAAACGATTATAACCAAACAGTAGGGATAAGAATTCACGGATCGGGTTCGAGATGTTTGCAAAAAAAGAGTTTCAATATTTATTCAAGATATTTATACGATGGTCATAGTTACTTTAATAGTCGCATCAACGGTTTAAAAACCGATTCGTTTTCGCTTCGCGCTGGTGGGAACGTTAGAAAGAAGCCAGTCAACGATAATATCGCTCAAGAGATTGCTAAACAAATAAACGTGAGTTTTGAGAGTCAAAACTCAACGCCGTGTTATTTGTTTTTAAACGGGGAATTTTGGGGTGTTTATTATATCACGGACAAATACAATGAATCTTTTTTTGCAAATCGCTATTCTATTAATGATGTGATAATTATCAAAAGTAGAGTTGTTGAGAACGGCTTTCAAAGCGATATTTATCTAAGGGATTTGTATAACAAAACAATCTTGCAAACCGACTTTACAATCGATACTAATTATCAAACATTTTTAGATTTTGTTGACGTCGATTCATTTATCGATTATTGCGTTTTTGGCTCATTTGTTAATTGCAGTGACTGGACCGCATGGGATTACTATAACACCGGAATGTGGGCATCGAGGACCAAGAATAACCTTGTTACTAAACAAGACGGCAAAATTAGGCATTTACTTTTCGACTGCGATTTAGGTCTCGGCGTTTCTCGAAATTCAGATCACAACCCATTTATAGAATCTGAAATTGGAATATTCCTCCGAGGTTTAAAAAAGAACGATGCTTTTAGAAACCGTTTCTTGGAAAGGGCATCTTTCCTCATAAGCCAAATAGCAAGCGAAAAGACGGCCGAACGATATAATAATCTTTGCTCTTCTCTGCTTAATCCTCTTAACAAAGATAATGAAAGATGGTTTGTTTTTAATGATATCGATGAAATACAGGATTATTTTAATGATGTCTCTGCTTATTTAAAAGAACGCTGCAATTCATATCTTTTGTTCATGAACGAGTATTTTAACAATTAACAATATGCGACAAAGAATCGCGTTCTCCTACACCATCGCGACAAACCCCATCAGCATGATATAAAGTTGGTATGCAAAATACCGGCGTCCTTAGATCGCTTGGTATTTATTGCTCTTTGGCAGGCCAAGGTATAAAATTCTCGCGAAACAGCTTCTTTGTTTATGAAGACATCGCAGAAATTTTATCTACCATTTAAGCGTTTAATTGGGATCGTAGGTTCTATTGTCGGAATCGTCGTGTGCTTTATTTTGCTTTGGTGGTGGGTTTTCCCAGTTAATGCGATTGTTACGAAAGGACACCCAATATTTGCAAGGCACAGGATTGGCAAAAACGGCAAGGCATTTAGATGCATTAAGTTCAGAAGCATGAAGCTGGAAGCCGATCCCCATATGACTAGTAGAGAAGGCTACTCTGAGAGCAATATCACGGGTTTTGGAAAGTTTTTAAGGAAAACATCGATTGATGAAACTTTGCAACTTTTAAATATTTTTGTCGGCCAAATGGCGTTTATTGGCCCTCGGCCATTGATTGATGTTAATGAAGACGTTATTACTGTAAACAAGCGCAAAGAGAATGGCGCGATTCAATTAAGGCCAGGGATCAGTGGCTATGCCCAAACGCACGGTCGAGAAACCGTTGATCCAGTTCTCAAAGGGGAAATGGATGGCTATTATTTTGAACATTTTGGTTTTTGGATGGATACAAAACTTTTTGTTCTGACCATTCTCCAAACGTTTGGATTTTGTAGAAATAAATAGCGTTTGCGGATTGTGGGGTGCGTTTATCCGGGTCGGAATTTTGTCATAGATATGAGTTTTTACCAATGGTAAAATATCCACGCATACGAGGTTAACAATCTATGGAACAGTATGAGAGAACAATTGGATTAAGAACCATCTACATCACATTATTAAGAAGATTAGAATGGGTTTTCATCATTTTTGTGCCAATTGCATTAGGGTCGCTCATCGTCACCAATACGATGATTACGAAAACTTACAAGAGCACCATCAGCGTTTCCAATATGTCGACCACCTTTACCACAACCACCTGGCCTATTTTTCAAAACTATGCTAGGCAAGCGGAAACCTTGGCGACGGCGGTAAGCAATCTCGAAGAAAAAGGAGTGAAGTACTCCAACGGTTCCAAGATTAGTGCGACGGACATCACCAAAGGAATTGCTTTCGCCACAATCACCGCGAATACCAATCCGGTTACCATCACGTTTAACACCACGGACTCTAAAGTTGCTGCGCCAATCTTGGCCGAAGTCGCCCAAGTCACTGTTCAGGTATTAAAAGATGCAAGTGTCGCAAATTTGAATAATTTAACTGTCGGAACTGCGAGTACTCCCGTTAAGACCAGCAAAGAAAACACCTACTTCCTCATCGGCATGGCGGCCGGTCTCGTCTTGGCGCTTGCCATTCCATTTATTTGGGAAATCGCCGCGGACAAGGTCTATGATGCGAAAGACATTACTTTGCTTGGATGCGAAGGCTTCGAGCTTAAGGCCGCGAAATAAGAAAGGGCTGAATTATGGGATATTTCAGTGAGAAAAAGAAGCAATCCATCGTTATTGGATTGCTTGGTGCTAAGAATGATGAAGCGATGTTGGAGAAACTCAAAACTCTTCAGAACGAGATTTCTGTCGCCTATGATACAAAGGTACTTGCAGTTACTTCGTTAGGCGAAGACGATGTTGCCTGCGCATTCGCCTCCGCTTTGGCGGAAGCTTATGAGCATAACGGCAAGCGTTGTTTATTAATTGATGCGAATCTTTATAATCCGTGCTTATTAAAGGTTTTAGGCATGGAGAATGAAGATGGATTCCGCGGTCACGATAATGAAAATCTGAAGATTTATCCCCGCGGCGATAAAGGCGGCATTCTCTTTATGAAGCAGGAGACTTATCCAAGCATTATCTATAAAAACAAGACTGTTCAAAAATGCATTGAAGAGAACAAAGATACTTTTGATCACTTTGTGGTGTTAATGCCAAATATCAAAGATCATAAAGAAATCGCTCTTCTCGGTGATATCATTAGTTCCGCCTTATTAGTTACTCGTAGAAGCGTCACCAAGAAAGGCGATATCTTCTATGCCCTCCAATTCCTCGCGGCCAACGAGATTCCTGTATCCAAGACAATCGTATTGAAGTAATAAATACATTACACCAAAACAAAGAAAGGGGAGCGTCTATGAGACATCTTCGATATTTATGTGCGCTCTTATCTCTCTTTGCTTTTTCTTTTGCGTGTGGGGCTTCTTTCGTAAGCCCTTCAATTCAGGCAGAAGCAGCGTCGTCGGCTGAGTCGTTTAGCAAGACTATCTATGTTGATTTCTCATTGAATGAGGCATTCCATAATGCCGGAAATTCTGCAAAACTCGTTTATTTCAGCGGAGATGTTCACGAAATTGAGCTAGAGGAAATTGGGAATGATATCTATCGTTCCCATAGTCCAATTGCTATCACGTCCTCCAAAGAACATTATCTATATTTTGAATGTGTTGATGGCGGAGCCGCTTATCCATCCGAACATATTCCGTTCGATGGAAGCATCAGTGAGGACTATATTGACTATATCTGTATTGGTGCATTTCAAGAAGAAAAGAGCGCCTCTATTGCCGGGTATGGTTTATATGTAGAACCTGAGAAGAATCCCGGTGCGACTTACGCAACTCAAAGAGTTTGGCTCCATAATCCAAACAAACACGGTTTCTATGATGATGACGATTGGGGAACGCCGTGCAAGAATGCCGTCTCTTATTTAGATAACGGCAAGTGGAAAGTCATGGTAATGGATTCCACCATCAATAACTTTAATAATACGACTTACTATTTTGCGGATATCCCTTATGAAGTGATGAACGTCCATTTCCTGAGATTATCTCAATCAACGGGCCATAAGTATCTTCATTACTTAGAAGCGCCATTATCTTATCTTGCTTACGGAGTCTGCTATGAAGCCGGAAATAATTCTTACGAAGACTTTTTAAGTATTTGCCGTGTTTCTGTTCAAGATGCGAGTGCGGCGATGCTGGCAAATGTCGTAGATGCTTTTCTTACCTATGGGCAACATCCGTCCAACGGATCGGTGACACCTACGATACAAAACGTTTATTCAACGTGGTTTGAGAATAAGTCTGCAACGAATGAAGAGCTCAAAGAACAAAAGATCTTGGATTATGCTGGATATGCCGCGAACGGGAATTCCTATGAGGGGTTAGTTAAGTCTGTTCCTTATTCTGTTAACGAGAAGTGGAGTGGATTGTGTAATCAAGCCGGGATAGACCCGAACACAGGAATTATTCGTTCCTCTGCCTTTGATTTCAATTTAAGCGGCGCGAAAATCCCATTGTTAATTATGTGTGGCACTATTGGCGTTTTAATCCTCCTTGAAGTCATCGTGGTTTTTATTCGAAAGAAGAACGACGCAAAATAAAAAAACTCAAAATCGTCAGCAAAACCCTCATAAATTGGCTTGAACGGCGTCAAAACCATCATTTCGCTTGCTCATATATCCCGAATTCAAATTTGGCAACGGCATCAAATTTGCTTGAGGCCCAAGAGCTGACACCCAAAGACTACCCTATATTGATTTTGTATATTTGATACCCCTTTAGTGATAATATATCACTAGGCCGTAATAGGCCTACGCATTTTTGGTATAGATGGCGAAGCCTATGGCACGTCAATCTATCCAAAAATGGTACAACGATGACCCGTTATATAAGATTGAGTTCTACGGGTATAGGGGAGAGTATACCTTCTTATGTATTACGTAATCCAAGTGCAATCCGGAAAAGAGAAGAAAACGATCCATGATATCAAGATGCATATGAAGGATCTTTCTTTCTTCGATGTCTTCACCCCATACCGCAGAGTCATAAGACGTCGCAATGGTGAGAACCATGAAGAATTAGAACGATGCTTCCCTGGATATATCTTCGTAGAGACAGATGATATCCAGAAGCTATTCAAAGACTTATATTGGGTCCCTGATTTCACGAAGATCCTTGGTAGAGAAGAATTAACCTATAACTTTGTTCCCCTTAATGAAGAAGAATCCAGGATGATTGATATCCTTTATAACCCTAAGAGTAACAGGGTCACTGAAATCAGCAACGTGGAGATTAATGAAGGCGATGATATCATCATCCTCGATGGACCATTGATGGGATTGAAGAGCAAAGTCCTCAAGGTCAATCTCCACAAGAGATATGCACTGATTAGTCTTACACTTTGCAATCAGCAGATTACTGCGAAGATGGGGTTAAATATTATCAGCAAGGTAGGATAACTCCCATTTGACTAAGGGTAGTTTCTAGTAAGCCGCCCCGAGTTATAGTCTTTAGTGAAAATATTTTTGATAGACTCAAAACCTTTGTTACGTTTTCTCTTTATGATGATAATTCGGCAATATTATGTTAGCGGCGCTTGAGAAGACGGTGTCGGTTGAGGCGGTTCCTATCATGCAAAGCTTGGAACTATACAACTTTGCAGGCATCAATAGTCCTGGGTATTTGAAAAGAATAACGAATTATTAAGAAACAATTTGATCACCCACGATTATCGTCGTCAGAATCACATTAGTTTATCTCGTGTTTTTGATGGTGTTTTTCTAATCCTCGCGATTGTTCCAGAGGGGCGCCTACCTTTGCTAGATATTAATTGTAAAAGTAGAAACTTTATGCGTTTGATATTTCGAAGCGCGAGAGCGGATGCCACCCGGTTGACTAGTAGAGAAGAATGTTCTACAAGTTCTGTTGCCTGATTTGGAGGTTCTCTTAGAAAGTGTTCTTGACGAACTGCTTTAACCGTCAATTGTTTCGTTTGCATTAGGGCGTTTATTAGAATTAACCTTTGGTTGGTGGTAATAGTTTGATTTTCTATTAACAACAATTCCGTAACTAAGCAATTCAGATTAAGTCAAGCGCCTCGTATTAATTTCAAATAAATGGCCGAGAAGTCGCTGATCACTGAAACGACGGAACGCTTGGCTATTACATTAAACACCTTTATTCTTGTAGGGGTTATAATTCTTGTCAAAACTGTCTTTACAGTGCTTGGTGGAAAGAAGCTATGAAAATTGCAATGATTGGTCCAAAAAGGGTTCCATCTAGAGAAGGTGGCATAGACGTCGTTGTTGGAAAATTGTCTACTGGATTGTGCGATGCCGGTCACGACGTGGATATTTTTGTCAGAAGAAAAAGGGGATACAAACCACCAAGGGAATACAATGGGTGCAAAATAAAAAAAGTGTTTACAATCAACACAAAAATGACAGATGCCTTAATTTATTCTTTTTTCGCAACTCTTAGGGGGGTTTTTGGAAACTATGATGTTCTTCATTTTCATGCAGAAGGAAACGCCTTCTTTTTGTGGCTGACGAGGTGGTGCAAAAAGAAAATTGTTGTCACTATACACGGAATCGATTGGAAGAGAGGGAAATTCAAAGGGCTTGGTTCAAAAATACTTCTTAAATCCGAAAAACGAATAGTCAAATACGCCGATGAGATAATTACCTTGTGTGAAAACGACCGAGATTATTTTAGAAACATATACAAAAAAGAAACAATATTGATCCCAAACGGGTTTGAAACTTTCGACTTAGTAAAACCCAAATTGATTACAAGTCAATTCGGCTTGTGTGGCGAAGATTATATTTTGTTTTTAGCTAGAATTGTCCCGGAAAAAGGGCTTCATTATTTGATAAAGGCATATAATTCCATCAACATACCCCAAAAACTTGTTATCGCGGGAGGGGATAGCCATTCAAAAGAGTATTATGATAGTATGGTTAAATTGGCTGCCAACAACAACAAAATCATTTTCACGGGTTTTGTTCAAGGAGAATTGCTTGAGGAACTTTTTAGCAATGCGTTTCTATATGTTCTCCCGTCTGATATAGAAGGCATGCCAATGAGTTTGCTCGAAGCGCTCGGACATCAAAGAGTATGCTTGGTGTCGGATATCAGCGAAAACAGAATTGACGAAAATAATTGTTACTTTTTCGAGCGTTCAAATGTCGATTCATTACGCCAGAATCTTTTATCAATTAGTGAAAGCAGAAAATCATTTTCAAAAAATGACACATTGCTTAATTGGCAACAAGTTATTAAAAAAAATATACTAGTCTATAAGGAGAAACGATAAATATGTCTAAAAAGTTAAATGGAACTGTTATTGTGACTTATAGGTGCAATGCTAGATGCACTATGTGCAATAGATATAAAGCGCCATCAAAGCCGGAAGAAGAATTGTCCATCGAAACGATTAGAAAATTGCCGGAGATGAATTTCGTTAATGTGACTGGTGGTGAACCGTTTATTAGGACCGACCTAGAAGAAATAATAAGAGAATTATACAAAAAGACCGATCGTGTTGTTATTTCTACAAACGGGTTTTTTACTGATAGGATAATTGCTTTATGTGAAAAATTTCCTAAACTTGGAATTAGGATATCGATAGAAGGGCTAGAACAAACTAACAATGAGATTCGCGGACTTCAGGATGGGTTTAATCGCGGTTACACCACACTAAAAAAACTGGTTGAGATGAAGCATCCTGATGTCGGCTTCGGCATGACGGTCCAAGATAAAAATGCAAAAGATCTTGTCGCTCTATATAAAATATCCGATGAATTGAATATGGAATTTGCAACTGCAACTTTGCATAATTCCTTCTATTTTGTCGAATCAAAAAATATAATTCATGATAGGCCAATGGTTGCTAAAAGTTTTGAAGACTTGATCAATGAATTATTGAATTCAAATAGTCCCAAAAAATGGTTCAGAGCATATTTTAATCATGGTTTAATTAATTACCTGTATGGTCAAAAAAGACTTCTGAAATGTGACATGTCAGTAGACACTTTTTTTATTGATCCATATGGGGACGTTATGCCTTGCAATGGGACAAAAGAAAAAGAAGTAATGGGCAATCTCAACGAAATGACATGGGATGAACTTTGGAACGGCAAACAAGCTGACGATGTCAGAAAAAAGGTTTGCCATTGCGGCCGAGAATGCTGGATGATCGGTTCTGTTTCCCCGGCGATGAAGAAATACATACTTATTCCAACGTGGTGGGTGTTTAGGCACAAGTTCTTACGCTTCTTTAAAAAGAAGAAGTATTCTATGTACGAGAACAAGGTTGTAAGGGACTATAGGGACGGAAGAATTACGAAAGAAGAATTAGATGCTCTTTCGACTTGCGATTTACATTATGTGACGGATAATGGGCTGAGCGAAGCGAGCAAAGCGGAATTAAGAAACAAAACGGGAGAAGAGATTGTTGCTGAAGATTTGGCCAATCAGTTTAAAAATGAAGATATTAATGGTTAACAACCGATTAAAGGTTTATGGTGGAGAAGGTACATATATGACTTCTTTGGGCGATGAACTTATCGCGCAAGGACATGATGTCCAGTATTTCGGATTGAAGGACCCCGACGGATTACATGGCAATGAATTTGGAATATATGCAAAAACAAGCAAAAACCCATTAAAACTAATTAAGAACAATTACAATAAGAAACAATTTGCCAATATTCTTGACGCCTTTAAACCAGATATTATTCACTTGAACCTTGTATATTTTACGCTCACTCCATCAATATTAATCGAAGCAAAAAAACGAAACATCAAAGTTATACAGACTATTCATGATGGGAAAATAGTGTGCCCGTCATATCAGTTATTTATACATAACGAAAATAAACCTTGTACACTTTGTGTTAATGGCGATTTTAAAAACTGCCTCAGACACAAATGCCATAAGAATTCAAAAATATTTAGCTACATTGCATATAAAGAGGCTGAATTCAATAGAAAAAAGGGGTTTTATAATTTGGTTGATCGTTTTGTGTTTCCCAGCCGTTTTATGAGAGACCTGCACGTGGAGTTTGGCGTCCCTTTGGAGAAGACGCAAGTTTTGTGCAATTTTTCAAGAATCACTAGAAGAAATGCGCCAAGAAACAAAAAAGAAAAATATGTTTTGTTTTTTGGCAGAGTCACCAAAATTAAAGGCGTTGAACTAATTGCGGAAGCCGCTAAAGTTTTAAGCGATATAAACTTTAAAATAGTTGGATCGGGTGACATGATTTCTGTTTTTGATGGAATTAAAAACGTTGAATTGCTTGGCTTCAAAAGAGGTGACGATTTAATTAGCGTTATTTCGAATGCGACAATTTCTGTTTTCCCATCTATTTGGTTAGAGAATTGCCCGATGGCGATACAGGAATCTATCTTTCTTGGGACGCCTGTTGTCGCGTCAAATATTGGTGGTATTCCCGATATGATTAAAGATGGTTATAACGGATTGTTGTTCGAACCATTTAATTGCGCTGATTTTATAACAAAAATCCGTTTAATCTACAATGACGAAGATTTAGAGAGGGCGATGTCTAGAAACTGTTTAGAAACTAAAACTGTTTCTTGCGAAGAATATGCAAAAAAGATTATAGATATTTACAAAATGTAGGGGTTATCTAACGTGGACGCCGGCTTCCTTAATTGCCATAAAACAAACGAGTTTGCTCGCTCGCTTTCAACGAGAAACAATTTGTCTAAGTATATTTCGGCTTTGTTTTGGATTGTTGCGTTGATAGGCCTTGTTACTCTGCTTACCGGCCTTAGTTCTTCAACGTCTATTATTAATAGATTTTTGGTAGTGGCTTACTGCTGCGTTGTACTATATTTGCTTTTAAAGAAGATTAAATTGGCGATGGCTATTTTTTTATTATTGCTAGTATCTTTGGTTTTCGTTGATTTGGTCGTTACCGGAAGATCGCTGCTTCATTTGAATGATATTTTTTATTTACCGTTGTGGTGCATAAATCTTGTCTTTTATTCTGAATATTACCATGAAATTAGACAGCTTGTTTTTAAGAAACATAAAATATTTGGTTTTTTTGCTTTCGTTTGGATTGCATTGGTGCTGTTTTCATTGCTTCTGCCAAAATCGTTTATTATGTCCAATAACATAAAATCCTTTGTTAGTTTTACTGGCTCTGCTCACAGGTTTGCTCAGACGGCGCTTCTTGCAATTACCTGCCTGATAGTTGAGTTTTTAGCAACAAAGAAGAAAGTTTTTTTTATTCTACTATCAGCGCCTTTGATATTCATTTTTTATTGTGGCGCAAGGACATATTTAATTGTCGCACTTTTCCTGGTGCTGTATTCTTTCTTATGCATTCTTCCAAACAAAATGGCTAAAGTTTTTTTCCTGCTTGCTGGTCTAATCCTTGTCATCTATGCAGGTTTCTACACCACAGCAAAACGAATGGGCACAGAGTCTTATGCGTGGCAAATTGCAAAATACGGAACCTTGCATTTTTTAACAAGTGGGAGAAGTGATTTCTGGGAAATAGATTTGTACCACTTTTTCTTGTCGCCTCCCTTTTTCATCGTTGTGGGCAGAGGATATAATTTTGTTTACGATGTTAACGCGACATATTATAATTCCGCAATCTGGGCACATAACGATTACATTAATGTATTAGTGTCAAATGGCTTTGCTGGCATCGTTCTTTATTTTCTCCCTTTCTTTTCTTTGCTAAAAATAATGATAAAAAATAAAAAAAGAGCTTTCCTCGCTACTTCATTTTTGCTGGTAATTATAGTTTTTAATGCAAGCTTCAATATGGTTTATTCGTATACCGTTGCAAATTTAATTACACCAATAATTGGCATCGTTCTTTTCGATTTTACTACAATGTTCTATTCCAAAAATAATAAGACTGCTACAAAGGACAATAAGTATGTTTTTTAGAAAACTATTCAGAAGAATCGGTATGTTGCTAGCTGATACAAGCTGGAACAATAGAATGCGTTATTTGCGGAAAAAAGGTGGTATTTGTGGAAACAACAACCATTTTAATTGTTCTGTAAAGGCTTTTGGGACGGAACCATATTTACTCAAATTTGGAGATAACTGCACAATAGCTGCTGAGGTTGTTTTCATCACCCACGATGGCGGAATGGAAACAATTAATAATTTGCACTTTTCTGATGAAAGGTTGGATTCCATTGCTGAAATAGAAATCGGAAACAATGTTTATATTGGAACAAAAGCGATTATTTTGCCAGGTGTAAAAATAGGCGATAATGCAATAATTGGAGCTGGAGCCGTTGTTTCTAGAGATATACCTTCTGGAGTTGTCGCCGTTGGAGTTCCTGCTAAACCGATAAAAACTATTGAAGAGTATTACTTAAGTAATTGCAAAAAAGGGAAAGTGTTTCCCACAGCTAATTTAAATTACAAACAGAAGAGACAGTATTTTAAGAAATAAAGGTTTTGACAATGGTTCGTGTGTTGTTTATTAGTCACAGCTCTGATTTTACCGGCGGGGCAGCAAGATCTTTAATCGAGGTTTCTGAGTGGCTCCATGAGAACGACGATATTCAGTGTTCGTATTTTACTCCTCGCACAGGCGATTTTTCCGACGCTGCTAATTCTATCGGCACGTTTTACTCGATTGATTATTTTCAAAATTGCTTGTTTTTCGACAACAAACTGTTTAAAAACATATTGAGATTTGCTCGTTTTTTGATTTACGATCTTGCAAATAGACACAGCGCCAAAAAAGCTATAAAAAAATACGCAATTAGCAGAAAACAATTTGATATCATTTATATTAATGACACCGGGAATACCTTTGGGTATTATTTGGCTAAGGAGTTAGAATTGCCATTCATTTGGCATTGCAGAAGCTACTCGTCAAAGATAAAAAGATATCTTCCAAGCGAGAAAAGATTAAGAAAAGAAAAAATCGGCGGGTGTTTTATTGCCATATCTAATGCAATGAAACAAAGCATGCTAAAACATAGGGGAATTTACCCAAGCAATATTCACCTTATTTATAATGGCTTGGAGACAAACAATTACCCTTATTTCGATTGGAACAAACGAGCCAACAATGAATACCATATTCTTCAATGTTCTAGTGTTCTGAGAGTAAAACAACAACATATCGCATTAGAAGCACTCAAGCTTCTTAAAGAAAAGTATTGCAATGTGTATCTCCACATTGTTGGAAAAGTCATCGAAAAAAAATATTATGATTATTTAAAATTATTAATTAAAAAATACAATCTGACGAATTCGGTTTTTTTTGAAGGTACAATTAAGGATATGAGGTCTTTCAGAGAGAAAATGACGATTGAAATCCTCCCTTCAACAGAAGAGGCTTTTGGAAGAGTGATTGTTGAAGCCATGCAATCTGGCCTTGTTGTAATTGGAAATGATGATGGGGGCATCCCGGAAATTATTCGTCATAACGAAAACGGCCTTCTATTTGAAAAAAATAGCGCCGTTTCTTTGTATGAAAACATTGATGCAGTTATATTAAATAAGTGTCTCGGAGAAAGACTATCGAAAGCGGCCTATGATTTTAGTAAATCCCATTTTACAATAAGTGAGACTTCGTCGAAAATTGCAATCTTAATTGAGGAAGTTTTAAGGAAGAACGAAAAAGATCACAAGCCTTTTATTTGAGGCACAACGATTTACATAAAAACAATGAATATTGGAATTATAACAACTTGGTTTGAACGAGGGGCGGCATACGTAAGTAGAATTTACGCCGAATCACTTAGCAAGCACGGCCACACAGTATTTGTTTATGCCCGCGGCGGCGAAAATCATTTTTCAAAAAAAGCGCCCGAATGGAACGAAGAAAATGTGACGAGAGACAATAAATACACTAATTTCAGAATCGATGTACGGAAATTTTATAGATGGGTAAAACGTTATAAATTAGACTGCTTGTTTTTTAATGAACAGCAAGATTTCTCTATTGTGGCAAAAGCGAAGAAAAAATTCCCAAAAATTAAAATAGGAGCATATATTGACTACTATACAGAACGAACAATACCGTGGTTTCGCATTTACGATTTTGTGATTTGCAATACATTGAGACACGCCCAGGCTATGCAAGGACACCCGCAAAGTTATTATATTCAATGGGGAACCAATGTTGATTTATATAACAATAGAAACGCCCATGAATTGGGCGATAAAGTTGTTTTTTTCCATTCTGCTGGCATGTCTACTCGAAAAGGAACCGATCAGCTCATCCGCGCTTTTATTAAAGGAGAATTGTTCAAAAGATCGAAACTGATTATTCACACTCAGATTCCTCTTAAAAACTTTACGGACGAAAGCAAAGAATCGTTAGAGAAATATGGCATTGAAATAATTGAAAAGACTGTTTCACCACCCGGCCTGTATTATCTTGGTGACGTCTATGTTTATCCGACAAAACTGGATGGCCTGGGATTAACGATGTATGAGGCTTTGGCTTGCGGGCTCCCGGTTGTAACAACCGATTTTCCCCCGATGAATGAGACGGTGACGAAGGATGTCGGACGCCTTGTGCGCGTTAAGGATTTTTATTGTAGACAAGACGCCTATTATTTTCCAATGGCAATATGCGATGAGGATTCACTAATAAATGCTATGAATTGGTACATTAATCATCCCTTGGAATTGAAAGCCCAGAAAAAAGCAGCAAGAGAATTCGCGCTAAACAATTATGATATCAATTCGAAATCCCAAGAAATCAGCGATGCATTTGCAAATTCAACGATAAGGGCGATTGACAATGATTTATACAAAAAGATTCTTAGGCACTATAAATTGTATAAGCCAACTTTTATTATACGAATGCTTCAACACAGGTTTGTTTTCAACTTTATAAATGGTTTTAGAAAAAATGGACAATAGCAAGAGCACATTTAATAATTTGTTTTGGAAACTGGCCGAACGCATTAGTGCTCAGCTTGTATCATTAGTCGTATCCATAGTTTTAGCTCGCATTCTGGACCCCGAACATTATGGCGCAATAGCCATAGTGATGGTGTTTATCACCTTGGCCAATGTTTTTATTAGTGACGGGTTGGGAAGCGCCTTAATACAAAAAAAGAATGCTGACAAGCTTGACTTTTCAACGGTATTGATCGCTAACGTTGGATTATCAGTTGTTTTATATGCTCTGCTGTTTTTTGCGGCCCCGTTTATTTCGGAATTTTACGGAAGCGGATATGAAATTCTCACCCCCGTAATGAGAATTCTTGGTTTACGTCTTATTCTTGGAGCTATCAATTCGGTTCAGCAGGCGTACGTTGCCAGGGAAATGATTTTTAGGAAGTTTTTCCTCGCCACTTTTCTTGGAACTGTTTTGTCCGCTGTCGTCGGAATTTGGATGGCTTATCATGGGTATGGGATTTGGTCTTTGGTAGCGCAGTATCTGATTAATACGACTGTTGATACAATCGTTCTTCAAGCTTCGTTAAGAAAATGGCCTGGGTTAGGATTCTCTTTTCAAAGGCTACGCGCCCTCTTTTCGTTTGGTATTAAAATTCTTGGAGCGGGTTTGTTGATTCAAGGATACCAAGAAATGAGAGCGCTTATTATTGGCAAAGTGTATTCTTCTGGCGATTTGGCTTACTTCGATAGAGGAAGGCAATTTCCGAAATTAATTTCAACAAATATTGATGCATCTATTTCGGCCGTTTTGTTCTCTAAGATGTCGAGAGAACAAGATGACAAAAGCAAAGTGAAAGAAACAATGAGAAAATCCGTTCGCTTTAGTTCTTATTTGATGTCTCCTATGATGCTTGGGTTGGCTGCGATTGCAGAACCATTTGTTCTGGTGTTTCTTACCGAAAAATGGCTCCCTTGCGTTTTTATGCTGCAAATATTTTGCGTTTGCTATATTTTCAATCCTATCCATTCCGCAAACAATCAGGCCTATAAAGCCGTTGGAAGAAGCGATATATATTTGAAGCTTGAGATAATAAAAAAAATTATTGAGATAATCATTTTGCTTTGCGTTATGTGGATAAGCCCACTCGCCATCGCGGCTAGCATGGCCATTACTAATTTTGTCTTTATTTTCATCAATGCCGTCCCGAATAAACGGATTATTGGGTATTCGTTAAAAGAGCAACTAAAGGATATTGTGCCTAATTTGATGACCGCGTTGTTGATGGGCGCGATGGTCTTTTTTATGGGTATTTTGCCGATAGAAAGCACAGTGATATTATTATTGTTGCAAGTCGTGTCGGGCATGCTTATTTATCTTGCACTCTCCTTGTTTTTCAAAAACAAAGAGTTCAAAGAATTGCTCAACATGGTAGTCCTTTTTGTTAAAAAAAAGTGAGACATCTGGAAGGATATTCACTGCTTCAAAATACGGCTTCACCGATCCTGATTTAGCAAAGAAAATGTTATCGAAAAAACAACATCAACGGTTTTGCTCTTCAAAGAACCGTTTAAAGGAGAATCCATGCAAACGAATTGTAAAGAACTTTCAATTGACGAAATAAAGGGCGTCGCGAAAAATTTATTATTTGTTTTTGATGAGGTTTGCCAAAAACACAATATTTCATATTCTGTCTTTTACGGCACTTTATTAGGGGCTATCAGACACGAAGGCTTTATTCCTTGGGATGATGACATAGATGTTGTGATGCTGCGAGAAGATTATGAAAAATTAATTCAAGTGATTGATTTATATCATCCTTTCGGTGACAACGTTGTATTATATGATGTTTTGAGAACGCCACGTTATTCTGCTCCGTTGGCAAAGCTGGTTGATAAAAGAACGGCGCTTTATCAGTATAATCACGCAGAGAAAATAACGCTTGGAGTTTATGTTGACATTTTTGTATTCGATTATTTGCCGAGCGACAAAGAAAAAAGAGTAGCCTTGTTTTCTAAGCTTGATGGTTTACAAAGGAAATGGGTCGTTTGCGAATACAAACCATCGCGTTCTCAAAAAGGAATAGCCTCAACATTAAAATACTTAATTAAACGGGTTCTTAATCACGGAGCGGCGAGACCAATAGCGAAAAAAATGAACAGAATTGCGTCGCGAACGAGTAAAGAAGCGATGGATAAAGAATTGGTAGGGAACCTTCTCTATGAGGGCTATACGCGCGATAAAGATATATTTGCTGCCTCAGTAATTAAGAAAACGAAAAGAGTGGTGTTTGAAGGCCATGAAGTAAATGCGGTGGTGGAATACGATGCCGTTTTAAAGCAATTATATGGATCTTATATGGATCTTCCTCCGGTGGAAGAAAGAGTGACGCACCATTCTTTTGTTTGCTATTGGAAGAACGCGGCAAAATAATCTGAAATAGAGAGGCAAATATCTTCAACTCTTTGCTCTATATTAATGAACCGCTCCATATAATCGATATTTAGCGATCATATTGTGGTCAAAACGCGAATGGCGTGTGAATAGGCTGTCGCCATTTCGCGATTTTGGCCAATTGCCAAAGGAGGCGCTCATGGACACAATTCAGACTACTGGTGGCGTATTGCACCAGAACGATTTGGCTTTTATTTATGATACGATTTGCGATGTTTTTAATTGTAGTAAAGCCCAAGTCTTAAATCTTCAGCCTCTTCAAAAAGGGCTATCAAATTCCGTTTTGACTTTCGAATTAAATGGTGGAAAATATGTGTTCCGTTTTCCGGGTCTGGGATCAGAAGTTTTAATTGATCGCGGTCGCGAGTCTATGATTCAAAGTCAAGCGAATGAGGCGGGCATTGATAAAACCCTTGTCGCAATGAGCGTTTCAAAAGGATGGAAGATTGCCCGCTTTGTTAATAACAGGGGATTTGATTATAAAAACGTCAGTGACGTGGTGCGCGGTATTCGTTTGCTGAAAAGGCTGCATAGTTCTTCAATTAAAGTCAGGTGGGAATTTGATGTGAAGACCAAGTGGGAATCTATTAGGGATTTGACTCCTTCTGATAAATACGGCGAGAATTATCCAGATTTTCCTGGTTTTTCTGAAATAAAAGAAAGGGTATATAAACTCTACGAGTTATCTAATAAAGACGGGATCGAAAAGTGCATTACTCAAGGCGATAGCCGAGATGAAAATTTTTTAATCAACGATTCCGAAATCTACTTAACCGACTGGGAATATGCTGGATATGGCGACCCTGGCTTTGATGTTGGCACGTATATTTGTGGTGGGGATCACTCACGCGAGGAAGTCGACAGGGTGTTATTCATTTATTTTGGGAGAGAACTGAATGCCATAGAAAAAAGACACTTCTATGCATGGATCGCCATAACTGGCTTTTTCTATATGCACTGGACCATGTTCAAAGAAGCGTCCGGACAAAAAATCGGATATTTAAAACCATTATGGTATAGGTTTGCCAAAGAATACAGCAAACTCGCGCTGGAAATGTATAAATAACGGAGGAGAACCGAAATGACATATATTATCTTAGCCGCTGGAAAAGGCATAAATCTTCACCCATTAACTTCGAAAACCCCAAAATCTCTTTATAAATTAGATTATTACTCGACCATTTTGCAAAGAATGATTAGATGTATAAGAAAATTCGATGCTGCCGGTGAGATTGTTGTGGTCACTGGTTTTATGCATGATCACATCCTCAAAGAAGTCGAAAAAGAGAATGTGATTATTGTTAGGAATCCTTTTTATGAGGCTACTGGGTCCATCGCATCATTGTGGTTTGCAAAACAATACCTCGAAAGAGGAAACGTTGTCATCTTGAACTCTGATATTGTCTTTGAAGATAAATTGGCAGAGGAGATTATTTGCAAAGAAACAGACAAACCTTTTGTTTTGGTGGATTCGAGCAAGCAGCTCGGAAAATACAATGTTCAGATTCAGGGAAATAGGGTTTGTGTAATGAGCAAAGCGTTGTCAACGTTCTTTGCACAATATGCCTGCGTCACTAAATTAGACGCGGTTTCGGCAAGATTTCTTTTAGAACAAATTGATGCGACCGTGAATAATGGCATGTATAATCAGTTGTTTGAAGACGCGCTTGTCCAAATGATCTTCGAAAATGACTTTGACTTGTATTATAAGGATATTAAGGATTTTGCCTGGACCGAAGTTGATAACGTAGATGATTTAATCAAGGCGAAAGAAGTAATTAAGAAATAAACAGGTGATTGAATGAATATAGCTGTAATATTGGCGGGGGGGGGGGGGGGG
>OCTW011554730.1_pt1 | contig 46920 bp, 41 predicted proteins | sample 1539671 | NCBI WGS metagenome assembly OCTW01 (sample SAMN02144230, study PRJEB22623) | gut metagenome | biome: sheep rumen | host: Ovis aries | place: New Zealand
GAGACACATACCAATCCACAGCATCCCCAGCAGTGTAGCACAAGCTCTTGGAGAGGAGCTCTATAAACTACTACTCTATAATACGAGGAAGCATAACGGGATGGAATACTATGCGGAATGGCGGCTGCGCGGAGACCGCTACAGCGACGGCTTCGGCAACGGAATCACCCTGTCCTCCAGCGAATCCGTCAAGGAAATGGAGCTGATTTCCGAGGACGAGCGGGTAAGCATGTTCAAAGGGCAAAAAGGCCATGTTTTGAAAGTCTGTCATGAATCAAGGCAGGGCGTCACCTTCTGTCAGACCGTCTTTGAAAACCCGACGGAGGAAGCCGCCACCCTGGAGCTTTTGTCCAGCGTGGCGATCCGCGGGATCAGGGCGGACCGGATCCACCGGGCAACCTCCTGGTGGAGTGCGGAAGGAAAGCTCCTTTCCCAGGACCTGACGGACCTGAATATGGAACCCTCCTGGCTGAACCACGGCTTTCGGGTGACCAAGTTCGGCCAGCTCGGATCCATGCCCGTGCGCGGGTGGTTCCCCTTCCTGGTACTGGAGGACAGCAGGACGGGACATTTTGTGGGCCTGCAGCTGTACTGCGCTTCCAGCTGGCAGATCGAGGTGTTCCGGAATACCCCTGAAATATCCGTCCAGGCGGGGCTCGCGGACCGGGATTACGGTTCCTGGTGGAAGGAGGTCCGGCCGGGGGAATCTTTCTCGTCTCCTTTGGCCGTGGTAGCGGAAGGGGCGTCCCTGGAAGAGGTCTGCGATCTGCTGGTGAAGGCCCAGCAGCCCCGCATTGCGCCGGTGGACCGGGAGATGCCGGTGATCTTCAACGAGTGGTGCACCACCTGGGGAAACCCAAACATGGAGAATCTAGAACGGATCGCCTCCCGGCTGGAAAATACCGGGGTCAAATACCTGGTGATTGACGCGGGGTGGTACAAATCTCCCGAATACGATAACTGGTTTAACGCGGCGGGGGACTGGAACCCCAGCCGGGAGCTTTTCCCCGAGGGGAACATCGGGGCGGCGGCGGAGCTGATCCGCTCCCACGGGCTGATCCCGGGCCTCTGGTTTGAAATGGAAAACGTGGGGACGGAGGCGCACGCCTATCAGGATACGGACCTGCTTTTGTCTAGGGACGGGGTTCCCGTCAGCGTCGGCGCCCGCCGCTTCCGCGACATGCGAAAAAAGGAAAACTGGGACTTCCTCGACAAAAAAATGATCCGCCTGCTCAGGGAAAACGGCTTTGGCTACCTCAAGGTGGACTATAACGAGTGCATCGGCGCGGGCGTGGACGGGGCGGAAAGCTACGGCGAGGGCCTTCGCCAGGCGGTATGCGCTTCTCAGGATTATTTCCGCCATATTGCCCGGGAGCTGCCGGAACTGGTGATCGAGAACTGCTCCTCCGGCGGGCACCGGCTGGAGCCCTCCATGATGGCGCTGGTTTCCCAGGCCAGCTTCTCAGACGCCCATGAGGCCCTCTCCATTCCGCTGATCGCGGCGAATCTGCACCGGCTGATCCGGCCGGAGCAGTCCCAGATCTGGGCGGTGCTCCGCGCGGACGCGGACGAACACCGGATCAACTTTGTGCTGACCTCCGCCTTCCTGGGAAGGCTCTGCCTGTCCGGGGACGCGGCAGACCTGCCCAACGAGCGCTGGCAGCAGGCCCTGGACGCGGTCGCCCTGTACGCCCAGGTCCGGCATATCATCCGGGACGGCTTCACGGATGTGATCGAATCGACGGTGAAGGATTATTCCAGCCCGAAGGGCTATCAGATCGTGCGGCGAACCCTGGGGGACGAGGCGCTGCTGGTCGTCCATACGTTTGAGGGCGGCGCGAACCCGCCTGTACAAAAATGGACGCAGGGCTACCGGGAATTCAAGCGCTTTGGCTCCCCGCTGGACGGCGACCTGCGCGGAGCGGTGATCTGGTGCAGGAAATAAGTGAAGGATGCCGGGGCGGATCAAAATCAAATACTCTTGGCAAGGTGCGATCATGAACCGTTGCCAGCGGAAACACGTTTTGAACCTGTTTGGATGATCCGAACAGGTTCTTTTTCTGATGAGGTTTGTTATATTTGAAAAGTTTGTTTTAAAAGCCGATATGAATATTGAAAAGTTGATAAAATGAAGTTATAATCATATTGAAAAATTCCCGCGGGGTGATTGATCTTGCTGAAACGAAAAATCGCAGACCTGATCGAAGAGCATCTGAAATCGGACTCTGAGCGCATTTTATTGATTGACGGCGCGCGTCAGGTTGGAAAAACATATATCATCCGTCACGTTGGAAAGAAGCTGTTTCCCAATTTCATTGAGATCAACATGCTGGAAGATTCCATCGGCGACCGGCTGTTTGAGAACGCAAAAACGATAGACGATTTCTACCTTCGTGTTAGCGCGATCAAGGGCGAACGGATGGGCGAAGCAAAAGATACCCTGATTTTCATTGACGAGATTCAGGCTTATCCCCATCTGCTGACGATGCTGAAATTCCTTCGGGACGACAACCGGTTTACCTATATTGCCAGTGGATCTTTACTGGGCGTAACGCTTGCACAAACGACTTCCATCCCCATTGGGAGTATTCGCAAGGTGCGCATGTTTCCACTGGATTTTGAGGAATTCCTTTATGCGAGCGGCATGAATGCCTTTGCGATTGACGCGCTTCGCAAGAAGTTTGAAGCCCGGGAATCGCTGGATGAAGCCATGCACGCAAAGATCATGGACCTTTTCAAGCGCTATCTTCTGGTAGGCGGGCTTCCGGCTGCGGTCAATGCGTATCTGGACACCAAGAACATCCAGGCCGTGCGGGAAATCCAGCGCGAGATTCACGATTACTATGCGGCGGACGCTTCCAAGTACGATGAAGAGAACAAGCTGAAAATCCGCCGGATCTACGATCAGATCCCTTCCAACCTGGAAAACAAAAAGAAGCGCGTGGTCGCGCAGCGGATCGAGGGCAAAAAGGGCAGCACCTTCGCCAACTATGAGGATGAATTCGAGTATTTGATCAGCGCAGGCATTGCGTTAAACGTGCAGGCCATTTCCACGCCGACCTTCCCGCTGATTGAATCCTCCGGCAAAAACCTGCTGAAGCTGTATCTGAACGACGTCGGTATTCTGACCGCTATCCTGTATGGCAACAATATCCGTGCCATTCTGGAGGATGAGCGGAGCGTCAACCTTGGGTCAGTCTATGAAAGCGTTGTTGCCAGCGAACTGATTGCCCATGGCTTTAGCCTCTTTTATTACGATAACCGCAGCAAAGGCGAGGTTGATTATCTGATCGACGATTACGACAGCCTTTCCGCCGTCCCCATGGAGGTAAAGTCCGGCAAGGATTATACCGTTCACAGCGCGCTGAACAACTTTGTGAAAAACGATGATTATCACGTGAAAAAGGCTTTTGTTCTGTCCAATGCCCGCGAGATTACGACAAATGGAAAGATCACGTATTTGCCGATTTATGATGTGATGTTTTTTATACAAACATAATTGGGAAAAACTAAATGACCTTCAAAAAAGAATGACTTGGAAATCATAATTCAAAGAATAAGCAAAACTGGAGGCATACACATGACGTATTTGGAAAGAGCAATAGCTGATGGCTATGCATTTGTTACAGGCAGCGAAGGAAAAGAATGGATTACGTATGTCACATCTGAAAACCATAAAGAAAAATATAGTGATCCAGAAGAAAAAGTGCGTGCCGAGTTTTGGGCAGAACTGATTTATGAATATGATTATCCGGCAAATCGCATTAAGGTAGAAGTAACCATTCCTGACCGCGTTCCTACGGACAGAGCAGATATTGTCATTTTTTCCGATGATGAATGCAAAAAACCCTTCGCTGTCGTAGAGTGCAAAAAAGACGGTGTAACGGACGCTGAGTTTTTACAGGCAATAGAGCAAGGCGTTGGAAATGCCACTTGGGTTAAGCTGCGTGCCAGCTATGTGGTTGTTATCGCCGGTGCTACTCGCCGCGTGCTGGATTTTTCAAATAATGAAACAGGCATTTATGAACGTGAAGATAATATCATCGCTGATTTGCCCAAGTCCTATGGGAAGCCTCAGGAATATAGATTTTATAAGGGAGGCTTTTATAAGGATGATGAAGGCAAAAAAAAGAATGCTTTGGATATCAAACCCGTGGCCCGCGAAGATCTGATCGCTGCCATCAAAAAATGCCATAACACCTTATGGGGCGGCGGGCGTTTGTCCCCACCAACCGCGTTTGGCGAATTGTGCAAACTGATTTTTGTGAAAATCAGTGATGAACAAAAACCCCGTAAGAACGGAGAACCTTATCAATTCCAGATCAAAACCCATGAGCCCTCCTCAAAGCTGGCAGAGCGTATCAACGCGCTATATAACGAGCAGAAAGAAAAAGACCCGGAGGTGTTTACGGAATCCATCAAGGTGGATGACCGGGTGCTTCGCACTGTGGTTTCCCACTTGGAGGCCATCAACCTGAACAAAACTGATCTGGACGTAAAAGGCGTAGCCTTTGAGCAATTCATGGACGGCTTTTTCAAGGGAGACTTCGGGCAATACTTTACGCCCCGTCCCATTATCGAATTCGCTGTAAAAATGATGAAGCCCGAGCACGATTGGGATGTGCTGGATCCTGCCTGCGGTTCTGGCGGCTTCTTGCTGCATGCCTTGGATTATATGAGAACGCAGGCCAAGGAATTCTATGACAAAGAAACCCAGCCCGTAGAGTACTTCAACTATTGGCACGATTTTGCCGCAAAGCACCTGTACGGTATCGAAATCAACGATGAAATCGCCCGCGTTGCCAAGATGAATATGATTGTGCATGATGACGGGCATACAAACGTTATTAGCTTCGATGCGTTGGACAGTATCGATAAAATGTACACCCACAATACGGGATTTGCAAAGAACAAATTCCAACTGATCCTGACCAACCCGCCGTTTGGCTCCACCATCAACAAGGCAGAAAAACCCTATTTGTCCTCCTATGAATTGGGCAAAGTGAAGGACGCAAAGGGAAAAGAAAAGGATCGTCCCCGGCAAAGCTCGGAGATTCTGTTTATCGAGCGGATTTGGGAGTTTTTGAAGCCGGGCGTTGGAAAGGCTGCCATTGTGCTGCCGGATGGCGTGCTGACCAACAGCTCTTCCCAGTACGTCCGAGACTTCATTCTGGAAAAGTTCCAACTCCTGGCGGTGGTCAGCTTGCCGCAGCATGCTTTTGCCCACTTTGGCGCCGGTGTCAAAGCGTCCATCATCTTTGTGAGAAAGCGAAACACGACAGAAAAGCCCGATGAAAATGAAGCCATTTTCATGGCTGCGCCGGAATTGATTGGCTATGATGCCACTGGGAGAAAAACAGAATCCCAATTGGATGAGATCATAGCACAGTATGAAGCCTTCCAGAAAGATCCGACTTCTTTACTTGCTTTACCTTCCAACTATTCTTCTGGAATAACGTATGCGACTCAATACAAAAATATTGATGGACGTATTGATGCAGATTATTATTCTCCTAAATTTGCTTCATTTAGAAAACAAATTGAAGAATCTCAGTATTCTTCAACAACAGTTGGTGAGATTGCAAAAAAGATAGTTACTGGATTTGCTGCGGGCAAGCAAGATCAAGCAGATGATTTGCCTGAAGAACAGCGTATTCCTCATTTACGTCCGTTCAGTATAACCGTAGAAGGTGAACTATCATTTGAAACCCAAAAATATGTCCCGAAAGCAAATTTAAAACCTGAAGATTACTGTGTAAAAAACGAAGTCCTATTTAATAATACAAACTCGCCAGAACTTGTTGGGAAGACGACGGTATTTGATTCCAATTTATTATGCGCTGCTTCAAACCACATGACCCGGATTACTGTAAAAGATGGGGTAAATCCATATTATATAGCAGCCTTTTTCAATGTACTGCTTGGTATTGGATATTGGAAACTACTATGTACAAACTTCAATAACCAAGCAGGAGTGAATACTGAAACATTAAAAAAGGTAAGGATCCTTCTTCCCCCAAAAGAAGTCCAAGATCAAATAGCAAATGAACTCTTGCAACGTAGAGCGCATGCAAATCAATTGCGAAAACAGGCAGCTAAAGAATGGGCCGACGCAAAAGCTCAGTTTGAAAAGGAACTATTGGGAAAAATCTAACGTGCGCAAAGATATCAGAGAGAGAAATGACGAGTACACATCGTTTCGTGCTATCGTACCGCGCTAAGCGAGGAGAAAGCAATGGACATTGAGCTAATTCGTACCACCGAAAAACAACTGAGAGATATTGCCACCAATCCGAAAATCCATATATCCGTTGTTCCGCCGAATGCCGTCATGCAGATTACTGGGAACATCGTTCGGATAGCTCAGGATGTGGAAAAGCAATACCCCTATGTCAGCAATCGACTGAATGGATTAAGGGATGGTCTCTTTCCCTTGGTTCAAACCGGGTTTAATACTCAAGGATATAATGTAAATCTGGCCACATTTGGGCAAGTGGTAGAATTGTTGGACTTTCTTATTCATGAATCAGCAGCCCCGGACCAGGATATGTGGAGCTTGATCCATCCGCGTATCATAAATGCGTCAAAAAGTTTATATCTTGATGGTCATTGGACCAATGCGGCAACAGATGCTTTTGTTGAAATCAATACACGAGTGAAGAATCTGTTTAAGATTGTTTCTCCCAATGCCAATGTCCCTGATGGCGTAACTGCTATGACAACCGTGTTTTCACCGAATAGACCATTGATTAAAATAGGCGATCTCAACGATCAAATATGTCATGATAAGCAGTTCGGATTGATGAATATGCTGCAAGGAGCTATATCGGCTTTGCGTAACCCCAAATGTCATGATAATGAAGAGATCATAACCAAGGAAGAGTCTATGCGACGCCTCATGTTTGCAAGTACGCTCATGTGCCTGATTGATGAAGCTGTTGTGTATTCCAATGTAACAGAATAATGGAGGGATTCCAATGATAAAGCTGAGTGGTATTTTGGATTATTCTATGGGCGGATTCTTATGCTTAAGAGGGTATACTTCGTATAAGATTCTCAGCACTATTTCTGACCCCAATCCTGACATTCAGCGTAATCTAATAGATGAACATATGGGTGAAATGGCAGAATTCCTTAAAAAGGGAGAGTATCTGTTTTTCCCTGAGGTTATTCTTTCGATGGAGTTATCTGAAAACTTAGAGAATGAAGAATTGGTACAACAGTTTTATTCAGATCTGCATGGAGGGAAAACTTGGAATAAACGAATCGGCGACATTTCTTTCTCTATTTCACAGAACTTAACCAAGAATTACCTAACAAGCATCGATCCTAATTTGCCATTGGTGAATAGAATTAATATTGCTCATATTGTATTTGATGAGAGTAAACATAGACTATTAAGAATAGATGGTAATCATAGACTTAGCGCCGGCGAGGAACTGAACAGGTTTATCAATATTCCTTTTTGCTTGCTGCTATTTGGAAATCATGGAGACAATGAGAGGAACTCAACTGCTATTTTTCATAATATTAATGCCAAACAAATTCCCTTGAAATTAGAGGAAAACTTAAGAGTAATCCTACAAAGCGATTCTGTGTATAGTGATAGTTTTCTTCAGAGAGATCCGTCGTTTGGGTGGGCGTACTATTTAGCCCGAAAAGCCGCACAAAAGATATCCTTCTCTGATTATCCATTTGTACATGCTTTAGTTGAACATGATATGTATTCCTATTTGCTCGAAGTATTTGATTCATTGTTAAAATGCGGTTATCTTGCCGCAGAAGAAGAATCCTTATCTATTTTTGAAAGACAATTAAGTGACATTGAAACGGCATTGAGAGAGGCTCAATTACATAGCGTTCCCCAAAACTTAGCTGTTATTGGTGCGCTTTCCTACTACAAGCTAACAGATCAAGACAAGTATCAGCAATTCATCTTGTGGATTAAGGAAAACTGTATATCAGAGGCTCCAGATATACACATGCAAGATTTGATAAGCATATATGATAAAGTATACGAGAATACCCCTAAATCAGTATTTGTCTCCATGAAATTTGGCGATGAGACTGCGGATACCTATCAAACGATCTGTGATATCAAAGATATATTAAAACGCGAGAACAGAATTGATTTGAACATAGTAAAAGTAGATGAACACACAGATGGCTATTCTGCTGATATATATGGGCGAATTGTGGATGGTATACGGCATTCATCTTTGGTAATCGCTGATTTGTCATATGGAAATAAAAATGTCCATCACGAAATAGGGTATGCGCAAGGGATTGGAAAGAAAATACTGTTGATATACCAACAAAGGGCAGGAAGTGATCCCAAAGACGAAATAGGGTCTAATCTAGCTATGTTTGATCAATTGCGATTCAAGAATCAAGCCGATCTGAGGCCAAGGCTGCTAAAAAAGATAAGACAATTCTTTAGAATCCCTGATGATGAGGTATAATTCTATCAGATTTATTATGCAAGGATATATCTAAAATGCGAACACTAAAATCAGACATTCTAGCACAAGCAGCCTGGAGAGAGTTTCCTTCACAGACCCTTGATATCAGGAATCACAATGATCACGATTGATGAATTTAACGCCATCGTTTCAGAACTGTTGGATGAACTGCCGGAGGAGTTTTTCCGGGAGCTCTGCGGCGGGGTGATTGTGTCAGAGAGCCTGGCCGCTCCGGATTACGCGCGGGGGAACGACCTTTATACCATGGGGGTATACAAGGTTTTTTCCGGGGTTCGCCAGATCATCGTCTTCAAAGGCTCGTTTGATCGGGTGTACCCGCAAGCGGATGCTGAGGAGGCCCGGGCCCTGCTGCGCGGCATTCTGCGGCATGAGTTCAGGCATCATCTGGAGTTCCTGGGCGGCATCCATCATGCCGGTTCCCTGGAAGCTGAGGACGAAAGGGAAAAGCGGGCCTATCTTGCCAGCCATCGTGAGGCTGATGGAAAATAAAAAAGATAAAAAAGGAGAGAGAGCCATGGAAATCGGAGCGCAGTTTTACACCGTCCGCAGCATGACGCAGACGACGGAAGGGCTGGCGGAGACGCTCAAAAAGGTCGCCGACATCGGCTACAGGACCGTGCAGCTTTCTGCGACCTGCCCTTATGACGCCGAATGGATGAAGGAACAGCTGAACAAAAACGGCCTGCGCTGCGTGCTGACCCATACCCCGGTTCCGCGGCTGACGGGCGAACTGGACCGGGTGATCGCGGAGCACAGCGTCTATGGGTGCGATTATATCGGCCTGGGCTGGTACTCCTTTGACGAAGAAAAGGGCGACACCTATGAGAAGTTCTTGGATACCTTTGCGCCGGTGGCCAGGAAGATCAGCCAGAGCGGCAAGCTGTTCATGTACCACAACCACGATCAGGAATTCAAGAAGATCGGCGGCAGGCTGGTGATCGAGAAGCTGATGGAGGACTTTTCCCCGGCGGAGATGGGCTTCACCCTGGATACCTTCTGGGTGCAGGCGGGCGGCGGAGATCCCGCCCAGTGGCTGGAAAAGCTCTCCGGCCGGATCCCCTGCATCCACCTGAAGGACTATGCCTATGGGCGGAAGATGGCGGTGGTGGGCGAGGGCAACATCAACTTCGACCGTGTGTTTGAAAAGGCGGAAGCGGGCGGCACCCGTTACATGCTGGTGGAGCAGGACGACTGCAACGGCGAGGACCCCATCGCCTGCCTGCGCCGCAGCTATGCGTTCCTCAAATCCCGCGGGTTTGAATAAGGGAAACCCAAATGTCTTTCCCTTGCCACTCCATGCAGTTCATGTTAGAATGGCCTGAATCTGACCTATGTGGATTTTTCCGGCTGGCGGGTTTCACGGATGTGGCGAAAGCCTGTTTTATCAAAAATAGTTTTTGAACGCATCGGCAAAACCTGCTATAATCCCATCGAAAGGTCCCTCGCGTTTCAGCGACCTATACCAGAAGGAGACGAAGATCAATGAACCTGATGAAGAAGATCAAGAACTGGCTCAACCGAAAGAATCTGGCCTGTGAAATCAAACTGCTGCTGGACAGCAGCCAGGTGCTGGGGGAGGACCATCTGCTGACCAGGGACATGCTCAAAACGTTTCATATCGAGGACGAGCCCCGGCGCATCGAGGTCATTTACCTGGACACCCCGGCGAGGGACTATCTGAAGGCCGGATGGGTGAGCCGGATCCGGGTCAAGGAAGGCAAAGCCAAATATACGATCACCTACAAGATGCGCTATCCGGTGCAGGACAGCGACGTGGACGCGGCCCTGGCCGTCGCCCAGGCGGACGGGCTTTCCCTGCGTGAAAGCCCCTATCCGGCTGAAATCGACTGGGGTTATGCCAAAATGACCCTGAGCTTCGCCGCCAACGCCGAAGTCAAAACCGAAAAGACGCCGGATCTAAGCCAGCTTACTCCCGCCCAGGCGGTGCAGATGGCGGTGGACAATCTACCTGCCGAGGTCAAAGACCAGAATGCAGACGGCCTGGAGAAGGAACGCCTCAAAGACATCCAGGTGGTCGGCCCCGTCCGGTTTCTGCGGTATGAAGGGGCCCTGGGTAAGCAGGACGTCCGCATTGAGGTCTGGCCCATTCCGACTGAATCGGGCGACATCCAATATACCGCCGAGCTGTCCCGGGCCTGCAAAAACCTGATGGAAGCGGCGGAAATCCGCATCAAGCTGATGGAGAAACTGGACAAGCTGGGAATTCTGGTCCACGGCGACAACCTGAAAACCAAGATGATCCTGAAGCCGGAAAAATGAGGACCGGATCAATGGAACCGTGAAAAAACTGTAAGACTGACCAAATGAAAGACTGGAGTTGAATGAACGGATGCAGGACGCATGTCTGGCCCCATCTCTCGGGGAAGCTTACCGGGAGCATTTTCTCATCGGCGCTGCCGTCAACGCACATATGCTTCGGGACGAGCAGTATCAGCGCCTGATCAGGCGCCAGTTTACCTCCATCACAGCGGAAAACGAAATGAAGCCGGAAAGCCTGCTGGACCGGGAGGCGACCCTGGCGCTGGGGGATCCGATCCGCTGTGCGCTGCGCTTTGATCTGGCGGACCGGATGTTTTCCTTCGCTCAGGCCTGCGGGATCCGCGTGCGGTATCATACCCTCGTGTGGCACAACCAGACCCCGCGCTGGTTCTTTGCCGAGGGCTGGAGCGACGCGCCGGATGCGCCTCTGGCGGATAAGGAAACGGTCCTTTCGCGGCAGGAGGCCTATATCCTTCAGGTCATGGAACACGTCAACCGGGTGTTCCCCGGCCTGGTGTACTGCTGGGATGTGGTGAACGAGGCGGTGGAGCCGGCCCAGGGCGGACCGGAGGGCCTGCGCACGCATTCCCTCTGGTATCAGACCACCGGGTCCGCCTTCCTCGCCCATGCGTTCCGGGCAGCCCGGAAAGGACAGGCGGAGGGCCAGCTGCTTTTCTATAACGATTACAACAGCTACTTCCCCGAAAAGCAGGAAGCCATAATGAAACTGCTTACAAACCTGCAGGCTGAACACCTGGTGGACGGCATGGGCATGCAGACCCACCTGGACATGAAAAGCCTGGACCTGCCCGCGTTCGAAAACGGGGCCCGCGCCTACGCGAAAACGGGACTGAACCTGCATATTACGGAGATGGATATTCACTGTCCCGGCGCGGACGAGGAAAGTCAGGCTTTGCTAGCCAAGGCCTACGGGGATTTCTTTGCCATGCTCCTCCGCCTGCAGCGGGAAGGGGCCAAGATCGGGTGCGCCACGCTCTGGGGCGTGACGGACCGTTATACCTGGCTGCGCTTCTTCCGCAAGCAGGAGAGCTATCCCCTGCTTTTCAGCGGGGAGCTGAAAACGAAACCGGCCTTCGACGCGGTGATGGACGCGGCGAAGGCCGGGGAAAAAGCGGCGGCCCGCTGGTAAATTATTCGAGGGTAAACCGGGCTTTGTTCTGTATCTGACTGTCGGGGCCGAGGAAGATCTCAAAATCACCCGGCTCGCTGACATATCGCATGGAAAGGTCGTAGAAGCGGAGCATGTCTTCGGTGACGTTGAAGGATACTTCCCTGCTTTCTCCCGGGGCCAGAGTGACCTTCTGAAAGCCCTTCAGCATCCTGACGGGCCGGGCCACGCTGGCGGCCAGGTCGCGCAGGTATAGCTGCACCGTTTCCGTGCCGGAGCAGGCGCCGGTATTGGTGACGGTTACGGAGGCGGTAAGGCTTTCCTGCTTCGTCATGCGGTTTGCGCTGAGCCTGACCGGCGAATAGGAAAACGCCGTATAGCTGAGGCCAAAGCCAAAGGGATAAAGCGGCTCGTTGGGAATGTCCTGATACTTGGAACCGAAGCGCCCCGCGTGGCAGTCGCCGTGATAGGGCCTGCCGGTGTTCAGATGGTTGTAATGGATCGGCACCTGGCCCACGCAGTAGGGGAAGCACATGCTCAGCCTGCCGCTGGGGATGCTTTCCCCAAGCAGGGTGCGCACCACGGCGTTTCCGCCTTCCGTGCCCGGCAGCCAGGCCGCCAGAATGGCCTTGGCCTTTTCCTGGAGCGGCCGGATGTCCAGGGGTCGTCCGCCGAACAGCACCACGATGATGTTTTCATTGACGGCCGCCACGGCGTCCAGCAGCCGAAGCTGGCATTTGGGCAGGGTAAGGTCTCCCCGGCTGGCCGCTTCGCCGGTGCATTCCCGGTGCTCGCCCAGGCACAGCACCACTTTTTGGGCGCCCTTTGCCATGCTCACCGCTTCCTCCAAGGCAGTCTCCGGCTCCAGGTTGTCCTGCGCCACAGGCTGCTGAAAGCCCATCACCGGCTGGTCCGGGTCGTTGATGGGACAGCCGGGAGCGGTGGGGGCTTTTTTGGTTTTGGGATGCCGGGAAAGGGCCGCTTTCACGCTGACCGTATCCTGATCGTCGGCAAAGATGGACCAGGCCCCGTTCAGATATGGACTGCCCACATAGGGCCCGATGAAGGCGGCCTCGTCTCCCCGCAGGGGAAGCATCTGCTCCTCGTTTTTCAAAAGGACGAAGGATTTTTCCGCGCAGTCCCGGGCCGCCTGACGATGGGCGTCTGATAAAAGCAGGGCTTTTTCATCCTCTTCATCGGCGTCCTTGAAGGGCCGCTCAAACAGGCCCAGCTTGTTTTTGAGCGTCAGCACCCGCCAGGCGCTTTCGTCGATCCACGCTTCGGGAACCCGGCCCTCTTCCACCAGCTGCTTCAGATTTCGGGTATAGATGGGGCTGGTCATGTCCATGTCCACCCCGGCCCGGAGGGCGATGAACGCGGCCTCTCTTTGGTCGGCGGCAATGCCGTGGGCCAGCAGCTCCTGGAGGGCGTTCCAATCTGAAATCACCATGCCGGAAAAGCCCATCTTTTTGCGCAGCACTTCCCGGAGCAGCCATTCGTTGGCGGCGGAGGGAACGCGGTCCAGGGTGTTGAAGGAGGCCATCACGACCTCGCACCCCGCGTCCACAGCCGCCTGATAGGCGGGCAGATGATCTTCGAACAGGGTGCGGGGCGACAGCTCCACGTTGTTGTAGTCCCGTCCGCCCTCCGGCGCGCCGTAGCCAGCGAAGTGCTTGAGGCACGCGGCGATCTTTCCTTTCTCCTTCGGGTCTTCCCCCTGATAGCCCCGCACCATGGCGGCGGCCATCTGTCCGTTCAGGTAGGGGTCTTCGCCGGTGGATTCCATCACCCGGCCCCACCTAGCGTCCCGCACCAGGTCGGCCATGGGGGAGAAGGTCACGTGAATTCCCGCCGCCGCGGCCTCCCGGGCGGCGATGGCGGCCCCCTCCTGAACCGCCTCCGGGTCAAAGGTGCAGCCCTGGGCCAGGGGAATGGGAAACACGGTGCGGTAGCCGTTGATGATGTCCGCCATGAACAAAAGGGGAATATGGTGGGGATGCTGGGCCATGAACTCCGTTTGCAGCTTCCTGATCTTTTCCGCGCCGATGATGGAAAGATAGCTGCCCGCCAGACGCAGGTCCTCCTGGGTCAGCCCCATATCCCCCGCCGGCCCGGTCGCCGCCCCTTCATGCTGAAAATATCCCGGCAGCTGTACCAGCTGACCGATTTTTTCCTCCAGGCTCATCTCGCGGAGCAATTGCCGCAATTCCGTTTCTTTCATTGTGTCCTCCTGCGTCCGCTTGGGCTCTGCAAAGGGATCAGTTTTTTCCGTAGGCCAGAGCAAGTTTTGCGTACAGGTCCTCCAGGGTCATGCGGACGTCGATGCTGTCGTAGACGCGGATCAGCTTGCCGTTGGGGTTTTCCTGATAGGTCAGGTCCTCTTTGATAATGGGCGCGTGCTCCATATGCCAGTTGCCTCTGAACTGGCTCATCAGCAGGACGGCGATGGTGGTGTTGTCGCCCAGGACCCAGTTTTCGCCGGAGCGCAGCAGGAAATCGGGCCGGTACTCGACGTGGTTTTCCGCTTCCAGCTGCTCATAGAGATAGCGGCCGATGGGCCCGCAGGGATAAACCCTGTTTTTGAGCTCGGCCAGGCTGACCTCCAGGGTGCAGTACACGCTCTGGTCGGTCTGCCAGACCTCGGCGGCGCTGCTGAGGACCGCGCGGGCGGCGTCCGGGTCCTGCATGACGTTGAACTCCTGCCGCCCTTCCGGGTAAGGCCCGCCCCCGTTCCAGAGCACCACCAGATTTTGAGCGATGTCCGGCGCGGCGTTGATGGCGGCGGCCACGTTGGTCATGGCTCCCTGAACGGCGATAAACAGCTTTCCCTCTTTCCTGGCTTCCTGAATGATGAATTGCGCGCCCTCGCTCTCCGGCGCGTCTTCGATGGAACGCAGGGGAGACACGCAGCCGCGGAAAAAGGGAACATCGTCCATGTCCGCCAGACGAAGCAGCTTTTCAATTTCGCCGTAGCTTGCCTTCATGGACCGGCAGGTATAGCCCGCCTTCTGTTCAAAATGCGTCGCGACGATGCCCAGGACGTCGAACTTGGGTGTCAGCAGGTGATGCATGATGGCAAACTGGTCGTCTGCTTCGTTTTTCGCGTCGGCGTCCACAATGAGGCGGACGCGGGAGGCGGGCGGCGGCGTGATGCCGATGCGGTTCAGGATGTCACGGCGTTTCATGGAAAAACCCCCTTCTGTCATTCGTCGGTATCGGGAATCTGGTTCAGTTCTTCGTTGAGCACTTTGATGTCCAGTGCTTCATCCGCGTCCCGGCTTAAAATGCTCTTTAAAGCCAGGCCCAGGGGAATGACGTTCTTTTCCGTCATGAGCCTGACCAGGGCGGGGATGTAGCGCTCCAGGACGGCTTTCGTCTGCGGGTGGTCCAGCAGTTCCTGGGCGGTGTTCTGGATAGAGAAGAAGCCTTCCTTCCGCATGTCGTCGTCCGCCAGGAACCAGTTGCGGACGGGGCCGCCCGCCTCCTGGTCCGGCAGGCGGTAGCTTTCGTCCGGCGAAAGGACCCGGCACCAGGAGACGCTGTCAGTATATTCGCCCGCGACCGCTTCCACAAAGTTTTCGCCCATGGCCAGCGGCACGTCCTCAAACAGGACGGCGCCGTTTTTTGTTTGCGCTTCCCCGAAAAGCTTTCCGTTCACCCTGAGTCTCACCGACAGCTGGTTGGTGTAGCATTTTACGTCGATCTTCTCCTGGGCCCGGTTTTGAAAGCGGCTGGCACAGAGGTGCACAAAGGGTTTGTCGGACCAGCGGGCCTTATAGTAGTAAAACGCGTCCTTCCGGGTCTTTCGGTCGTGGGAGACCAGTCCCTTGGCGTTGATGAAGCGCTGTCCGCCCTCGTTCCTTCTGCCGCTGGAAAAATCGAACATGTTCCACACGAAGCTGCCCCACAGCCAGGGCCGGGCTTCGATCTGAGGGTAGACATTTTCATGCCAAAGGGCCTGGTATTCCTCTGAATAATCCTTGACCTTGGGTTTCTCCGCGTGCAGGGCCAGGTTCGCGTCCACCCCGTATTCGCTGATGCCCAGGGGGAGCTTTGGGCGCGCCAGGTGGAAACGGTCCAGGTACGGGCCGAAATCGTTCATTTCCCCGTAGTACCAGCCGAAGTACACGTTATAGCCCACCAGATCGGTGATCTCGTTGAGCTTGCTGGACGCCTTCAGGGGATAGAGGTTGGCTGAAGCGGAAAAGCGGGTCCCGTCCAGGGCTTTTACCAGCTCATGCAACTGCCGGCAGTTTTCGTGCATGAAGGGCGCGTCCCTAAACATAGCGATTTCGTTCTGGATGCCGAAGCAGAAAACGGAGGGGTGATGGATGTTCTGCAAAATGAGCTCCGTCAGCTGCTGGGCGGCGTTTTCCATGAGCGCTTTGTTTTCCGTCATTTTGAGCATCGGGATCTCGGCCCAGCACAGCAGGCCCATTTCGTCGCAGCAGTCATAGGCGGCCTGGGGATGCTGGTAATGGGACAGACGGACGGCGTTGGCCCCGATTTCCCGGATCAGGGAAAAATCCTCCCGGATGTCCTCTGGAGATACGGCCGCGAATTTGCCCGCCCGGTCCTGATGCCGGGCGACGCCGTGAAGCGGATATGGCCTGCCGTTCAGCGTGAGGCCCTCCCCGCTGATGTCCACCCGGCGGAAGCCTGTACGCACAGAAGTCTGATCCGCGACGCTTTGGCCCGCGTACAGCCGGGCGTCCAGGGTGTAGAGATGGGCCTTGCCCAGCCCGTCCCACAGCTTCGGTGTATCGACGCTGAGGCGCACCCTTTCGTCCGGCCCTCCCTCCGCCGTGGCGGCCGTCTGTCCGTCCTCGTCCGTCAGCGTATAGACGATCCGGCAGTCCGGAGCTTCACACACGGTATGAGGCTCCGCCTCCAGGACGCCCCGGCCCGCTTCGTCCAGGCGGCTTCGGACAATCAGCCCGTCCGTGCCGTAATAGCAGCAGTCAAAGCGGTTTTCTTCTTTGATCAACAGGTCCGCGCCCCGGTACAGGCCGCCGAACACGGTGAAATCCCCAAAGGAGGGGGCGATCTCCTCGTTTGGGCTGTTTTCGGCAAATACCCGGACGGTCCACTGAGGATCGTTCCGCACGGCCTCCGGCACCGGCAGGCGGAAGCGGGAATAGCCGCCCCGGTGGCTCCCGGCGAAACAGCCGTTGACAAACACGCGCGCCTGCTGATCAGCCGCTTCAAAAGAAAGGAAAGCTTTTTTCCAGTTCGGGTCCCGGACGATGTTTTTTTCATAGACCGTGAGGCCCTGGTATGCATCGTCGTCGCTGTACCAGGTGTGGGGAAGGGAGACCTCCTCCCAGCCGTTTTCGGGCAGGGCGTCGGGAAGACGGTCCAGCGTCCAGCCGGGAAGCTTTCTGAATTTCCAGTTCGGGTTTAAGGACAGTTTCTTCATCTCTTTTTCCTCCGGCTTCATGGATTGTGCGTAGGCCGCGTGCTGATGGACTTTCTGTATTCGTTGGGAGACAGGCCGTTGACTTTTTTGAAGATGCGGGCAAAGTAGTTGGCGTCGGTAAAGCCGCACCTTTCGGCGACGGCCTGCATGGAAAGGCCGGTCTTTCGGAGGGATTCCTCCGCCCTTTTGACGCGGACCTGGTTGATATAATCCGTCAGCGTCACGCCCACCTCCCTGTGAAAGCGGGAGGAGAGATAGTTTTTATTGACCGCGAACCGGGTAGCCAGGCTTTCCAGGTTCAGCGGCTCCATATAATGAAAGTCGATGTAGTTCAGGCAGCTGCGCACGGGGCCTGAATACCGTTCCAGCGAATGCTTCTGCACCAGCAGACAGTAGTGGCGGATCATGATGGGGATCAGCGCCGTCAGCTGCTCCAACGTTTCCGCTTTTTCAATTTCAATGATAAACTTCCCGCTGATGGCGTCGATAAACAGCGGATGGACGGCGGCCTGCTCGATGGCCTTGCGGTAGGCGGTGTTGACGGAGACGAGCATGTATTTGGCGTCCTGCAATGGATCGTCGATCCGCCGGTCCAGCTGAAAGCCCATGAACAGGTTCTGCTGGTAGATGGCCTCGGAAAAATCCCCCCGGCGGATGGCTTCCAGCATGGCGTTTTCGACCGCGTAGCGGGCCTCCACGGAGGTGTAGGGAATGGAGGAAAGAGAAAGGGACGGCTTTTGCTTCACCGCTTCCGGGTGGTCGAAGGCGACCGCCTTGATTTCCAGGTCCGGGTTGGCCAGATACCGGGAAAGCAGGCTTGAAAACATGTGCTGCCAGCCCAGATAATCCTGAATCACCGGGATGCGCTTAAAATACCAGCGGACCGCCTCGATGGAATCCTCGGGAAGGGAATGGCGGCGGATCAGGCGCTCATAATCTTCCTCCCCGTAGGCGCGGTAGGTAAAGGGCCCGCAGAAGGCATAGACGCCCTCCTCTTCGCCGCGTCGCCTGAAGACCAGGTAATGAAGTCCGAAATCATCCTTGTAATCAACGGCGCCGTCCTCGGGCACCAGCTCCATCATGGAGACGGCGAAGCGGACGTAATCAAAATCCTCATACAGCCGGTCCCGGAAAAGAAAATCCAGAGCCGAAGCCTCCGGCCGCGAGCACTGCCGGGGCAAAGGCAGGAACTGCACCCGGTAAGCGCCCAGTATATCCCGGAAAATATCCCGTAAATCCATCATGACCATAGGATTTCCTCACTCCATACACTCTTCCAGATGAACGTAATCCTAAAATAACACAATATTCTTTATAAATCAATACGATGTGAATATTGTGCTATTATCGGTGAATTCCGTATGTGTTATCGGGGAATAAACTGTGATATATTGTACATGGCAAAAAGATCAGCGTCTCCACGTTTCGTCAATGAACAACAATCCGGCGACTGAAAAAAAGAAACGAGTTGGTGCAGATGGAAAAGGAAATCATTTTTGAAGCAAAGCACATGCGCAAGGAATTCGGCCCGACGGTTGCTTTGAAGGACGTGGATTTTACCCTCCGCAGGGGAGAAATCCGCGGTCTGGTGGGCGAAAACGGCTCGGGCAAATCCACCATCATGTCCATTGCTTCGGGCATGCAGCCCGCTACCAAGGGCGAAATGTTTTACAAGGGCCAGCCCTGGAAGCCCAGCAACATGGTCGAGGCCCAGGACGCGGGCATTTCCATGATCCTGCAGGAGGCCAACACCATTCCCGGGGTCACGGTGGCGCAGAATATTTTTTCCGGCCACGAAGCGGAATTCTCCAAATTCGGCGTCATCAACATGCTGAAGATGAAGAAGGAAGCCCAGAAGGTGCTGGAAAGCTTCGGCATCGGCCACATCAAGGCCGGCGACCCGATCGACCAGTATACCTTTGAAGACAGGAAGCTCGTCGAACTGGTGCGCTGCGTCACCGACAAGACCGAGATCCTGGTGGTGGACGAAACTACCACGGCTCTGTCGCTGGAAGGCCGCGAGATTCTGTATAAGCTGATCCACAAGATGGCGGACCAGGGCAAGGGCATCGTCTTCGTCTCCCACGATATGGACGAGATCCTGGAGCAGTGCACGGACCTGACGGTGCTGCGGGACGGAGACATCATCGGCCATCTGAACCGGCAGGAAATGGACGCGCCCGACGCCGTCAAAACCATCCGTTATATGATGGTGGGCCGCGAGATCGGCGACAAGTATTACCGCGAGGATTACGATACCAGCCACTCGGACGAAGTGGCGCTGGAGCTCAGGGACGTCTCCCTGGGAAAGATCCGTCACTTTAACTTGAAGCTCCACAAGGGGGAGATCATCGGCATGGGCGGCCTGTCCGGCTGCGGCATGCACGACATCGGCCGCATCGCCTACGGGCTGGAAAAGCTCGAGGGCGGCCAGGTGCTTAGGAACGGCAAAGAGATCAAGACCCCTCTTCAGGCCATCAACAGCGGCATCGGCTATATCTCCAAAAACCGCGACTCCGAGGCCCTGATCCTGAACGGCCCCATCCAGGACAACATCGTCCTTCCCTCCATCCCGGCGCTGGAGCATCATACCTTCATCAGCCCCCGGGCGGAAAAGAAGCTCAGCGACGTCGAAATCGGCAATTACCGCATCAAATGCCACGGCGGCAAGCAGTACGTAAACACCCTGTCCGGCGGCAACAAGCAGAAGGTTTCCTTCGGGAAGTGGACAGCCAAGGGCAGCGAGGTCATCATCATGGACTGCCCCACCCGCGGCGTGGACATCGGCGTCAAGCAGGCCATGTATACCCTGATTGAGGACATGAAGAAGGAAGGCCGCGCCATCCTGATGATCTCCGAGGAGCTCAGCGAGCTCATCGGCATGGCGGACCGGCTGATCATCATGAAGGACTTTGAAGTGACCCACCAGGTGGAGCGCCATCCCGACCTCAAGCAGACCGACCTGATTGAGTACATGATTTAAGGAGGGCCCTATGACTGCGATTGCACAAGAAAAAGAAAAGCAAAGCCTGCAGCAGTGGCTGAAAAAGCACGGCTCCTCCGTGGCCTCCGTCGGCGGCCTGCTGTTCTGCGTGATCTTCTTCACCATCACCACCGGGCTCAAGGGCGAAAGCATCTGGAGCGCCAGCAAGCTGTCCACCCTGATCGGCGACGTCATCGTGACCGCCCTGATGGCCGTGGGCGCGGTGTTCATCTACTCCCTGGGCAACATGGACGTGAGCATCGGCAAGCAGGTGGGCCTGTACAGCACCCTGCTGGTCATCATCGGCAACGCCACCGGCTCCCTGCTGGTCGCGACCCTGGTCTGCCTGGTGATCGCGGTGGTCATCGGCATCGTCAACGGCTCGGCCGGCGAGCTATTGCACATGTACTCGGTCATCTCGTCCGTCGTTTTCATGATGGTGCTTTCCGGCATCAGCACCATCATCTATTCCAACCTTGGCACCCGCAACATTTCGATGAACCCCGGCATCGACCTGACGCTCTTCCGTCAGCCCTGGTTCATGGTGCTGGTCCTGGTCATCGAGACCGCGGTGATCGGCTACTTCTTCTACTTTACCAAGTTCGGCAAATACGCCCGGGCCATCGGCGCCAACCAGACCGCCACCTCCCAGAGCGGCGTCAACATCATCCTGTACCGGGTCATTCCCTACATTTTCCTGGCGTTCTGCCTGGTGACGGCATCCCTGTTCCAGATGGGCTATACGGGCGCCGCCAGCGACGCCACCGGCACCGGCTTTGAAATGAACGTGATGGTCTCCCTGATCCTGGGCGGCATGCCGCTAAAGGGCGGCATGAAGTCCCGCCTTTCCTGCGCCATCATCGGTTCGCTGACCTACTCCCTGCTGGCGGTCGGCCTGCCCATCATCGGCGTACCCACCCGGCTGACCTTCCTGATCAAGGCCGCCATCTTCCTGATCGTGGTGCTGATCACCTGCCGGCAGAAGAACGGCGTTTTGCCCCGGTAAAATATCCCTGGTATTGTACAGGCCATTGCCTGTCCATATAACAACCTAAAGGAGGAAATTTCCGTGAAGAAACTGATTGCTGTCGTTTTGTCTCTGGTCATGCTGCTGAGCATCGCCGTGCTGCCCGCATCCGCCGAAGGCAAGGGCAAGATCCTGTACCTGTCCAACCTGAACAGCGGCGCGCAGTACGAGTTCTATGTCGCCTACCTGAACATGATGGCCAAGGAACTGGGCTACACCGTTGAAATCGTCTACGGCGACACCTTCAACGACCCCGCCGGCAACTTAAAGAACGTCAAGAACGCCTACACCTCCGACGTGGTGGGCCTGATCTCCTGCATGGACGGCGGCCTGATCAACATCATGGAAGAATATCCGGACCTGTGGGTCGTCGGCTTCTTCTCTGACTTTGACGCCGTCTACACCAAGGACGAAAGCGGCGCTTACACCGGCACCAGCGCGGCCGTGCTGGACAAGGATCACTACCTGGGCCTGATGGGCGATAACTACATCAGCGGCATCACCCTGGGTGAAGCGTATGCCCAGGAAGTCATCGACCGCGGCTTCAAGCGCGTGGCCACCTGCATCTTCCCCGCCTACGCGTACCCGAAGCACACCGTGGCGGACGCCGGCTTCCGCGCCTACATCGCCAAGTACAACGAGACCGCCGCGGAACCCATCGAAGTGGTCGGCGACGCGACCGTGCTGAACTTCTCCCCCCTGGAAACCAACTACTTCTTTGAAGACGGCCACGACGATCTGGACTGCATCGTGGGCTTCTGCGCCGGCACCACATTCGTTTATCCCACCGTGGTCGAAGCCAAGGCCATGGGCATCTGCCGCGAAGACATGCAGATCATCACCGGTGGCTTTGACAACGACCCCGACCTGATGGCCGACTGCGGCGACGACAAGAACATCATCCGTCTGACCACCGCTGCCTTTGAAAGCATCATCTGGCCCATGGCCCTGATCGACGCCGCCATCTCCGGCCATATGTACAAGGACTATCCCGGCAACAAGTCCCAGCTGGATTCCGGCATCATGGTGATCAACAGCACCGAAAAGTTTGAGGCCGTTATCAACAATTCTCCCATGGGCGCTACCAACGACGCCGACCGTCTGGGCAAGGCCCAGGCCAGCTGGGAGGATATGAAGAACTACTTCACCAGCGTGAACCCCGACGCCAGCTACCAGGCCCTGACCGAATACTGCCAGAGCTTTGCGGTGGAAGGCTACATGAAGTAATCTCTCGCGTTTCCGCCCTCCCGGGAGACTGATCTCCCGGGAGAGGCACCCCACTTGCTTTACGGAGGCAGATCCCATGAAAAAAGCGTTGAGCATTCTCAAGCGCGTCGCGGGGACGCTGATGCTGCCCGTGATCATGTTTGTGATCATGAAAATCCTGTGCAATGCCAATGGCAAGAAATTCCTGGAAAACATGGCCATGTGGAAGGTGCTGATTCCCCAGGTGGCCGTATCGGTGGCCTGCGCCATGGGCATCGGCCTCCAGTTCAAAAACGGACGCTTTGACTTTTCCGGCGGCTCCATCATGCTGGTTTCGGCCATCGTGGCGGGCAGCATCGCCCGCGACTCGGGCACGGGCAGCCCGATGCTCTTCTGCGTCATCGCCGTGGGCATGTGCGTGCTGCTCAGCGTGGGCGTGGCCCTGGTCTATGTGTACGGCCGGCTGCCCATCATGATCGCCACCATCGGCATGGCCCTGCTGTACGAATCCGTCACCCCGCTGATTTTCGGCGGCGGCGGCGTCAACCTGGTGTCGGTCAAGTTCATCAAGCAGCTCTCCGCCTATCCTACGGTGCTGATTCCCTTTGCCTGCGCGGTGGCGGTATACGCCGTCTATAATTACGTCGCCACCACCGGCAAGCAGAGCGTGCTGCTGGCCAAAAACCAGCAGGCGGCCGTCAACATCGGCGTGAATGAAAACAAGAACGTCATCCTGAGCTACGTCTACAGCGGCCTGATCTTCGGCTTTGCCACCATCATCTGGGCCTCCCTGGGCAAGCGGGACGCCAGCTTCTCCTCCTTAAGCACGGTGGGCGAGCTGTTCTCCAACATCCTGCCCGTGTTTGTGGGCCTGTACATCGGCGCCTTCTGCGGGGACACCATCGGCATCATCATGGGCTCTCTGGCCATCTGCATGATGAAGACGGGTCTTACGACCCTGTTTAAGGCCGAGCTGGGCGGCGCCATTTCCACCGCCATGATGGGTCTGTTCGTCTTCATCGTGAACCTGGTGGCCGGCCAGAGCGGCAACCTCAAAAAGCTGGCGGGCAAGCTCTTTGCCCGGCACGAGCCGGTCAAGGCATAAACTCTCTTCATTTTTCCACCTGATGGCGGGCGATGGCGTGAACGCCGCGTCCGCCATTTTTTGAAAGGAAGCGCGTCATGAAGATCACTGAACTCCGCGTCAATGGGATCCGGGAGCCGCTGGGCTTTTCCCTGCCGCACCTTTCCATTTCCTGGAAGACGGTTGAAACCGCCTCCAAACAGCCGGTCCGGGAGCGGCTCACGGTCGCCGCCGACCCTGATTTTAGCGAGGTCCTGTTTGAAAAGGATCAGGAACGCCTCCGCTCCATCGGGGAAGCCGTTGAGATTCGGCTTTCTCCCCGCACCCGCTACTATGTGCGGGCGGAGGTCTGGGGGGACGATGGGGACCATGCCGCGGGCGATACCTGGTTTGAAACCGGCAAGATGGAGGAGCCCTGGCAGGCAAAGTGGATCGACCCGAACGAAGAGGACGCCTTCCACCCGCTGTTTTTCCGCGCGTTCACCCTGCCAAAGGACGCCGTTTCCGCCCGGCTGTACGTGACGGGACTGGGCCTCTACGAAGCGTATGTGAACGGGGAAAAGGCGGGGGACGATCTGCTGGCCCCCTTCCTGAGCGATTACGATGAATCGGTGCAGGCGCAGACCTATGACGTGAGCGCCCTGATGAAATCCGGGGAAAACCGCCTGGAAATCATCACCGGCAACGGCTGGTACAAGGGCCGCCTGGGCTACGAGGGCAGGCGGGAAGTATACGGGAAAGACTTCCGGGTGCTCGCGGAGCTCCGCGCTACCTTTGCGGACGGTTCCCAAGCGGTGATTGGCACGGACGAAAGCTGGCAGTACCAGGGCAGCGATTTTGAGTATACGGACATTTACGACGGCGAATGTCTGAACCGTCTTTTGTGGAAGGAGAAGGACAACGGGGCCAAACCCGTCCGCCTGATGCTGGAAAAGAAGACGGAGGACCGCACGAGCCTCCCCGTCGTCGTCAAGGACAGCCTGCCCGTCCGGGACATCCTCCGCACCCCCGCCGGGGAAACGGTGCTGGACATGGGGCAGAATTTTACCGGGTATATGGAATATACCGCGGATTTCCCCGCCGGTACGCGCGTTACCCTGGACCACGGCGAAATTCTCCAGGGCGGCAATTTCTATAACGACAATTACCGCAGCGCCAAAGCGCAGATGATCTACGTGTCCGACGGGCGGAAGGAAAGGGTCCGGGCCCACTTTACCTTTTTCGGCTTCCGCTATGTGCGGGTGACCGGCTGGCCCGGGGAAATCAGGAAGGAGGATTTTACGGGCCGGGTAGTCTATTCCGACCTGGACACCTCCATTCGCTTCCACTCCTCCAATGAAAAGCTGAACCGGCTCTCGAAAAACGCCTTCTGGGGCCAGCGCAGCAATTTCCTGGACATGCCCACCGACTGCCCCCAGCGGGACGAGCGCCTGGGCTGGACGGGGGACGCCCAGGTCTTTTCCCCGACGGCCTGCTTCCAGATGGACACGAGGGCCTTCTACCGGAAGTTCCTTTCGGATCTGAGGATCGACCAGCAGAAGCACGGCGGCGCGGTCGCCAATTACCTGCCCAACATCGGCGGCATGCCCGGCGGCAGCAGCGTATGGGGGGACATCGCCACCTTCCTGCCTGCTACCCTCTATGAGTTCTACGGGGACAGGGAAGACCTGAAAGCACAGTACCCGTTGATGCGGGACTGGCTCAACTGGATCTTCCGCCAGGACGAAGAGCATGGGGGAAGGAGACTGTGGGACTTCGGCTTCCACTTCGGCGACTGGCTGGCCCAGGACGGCGTCACCCCTCAGAGCATGAAGGGCGGGACCGACGACTTTTTCGTGGCCAGCATGTACTATTACGCCTCCGCCCTGAAAACCGCCCAGGCCGCGCGGATACTTAAAAAGCCGGAGGACGCGGAGACCTTCGGACATCTGGCCGGGGAGATCCGCGCCGCCATCCTGCGGGAATATTTCAGCCCCGCCGGCCGGCTGTGCGTGGACACCCAGACGGCCTACCTGCTATGCCTGAACTTTTCTGTGTACGTGGACAGGGAGAGGCTGATCGAAGGGCTCAAAAAGCGCTTCCAGAAGGACTGCTACAAGATCAAGGGCGGCTTTGTGGGCGCGACCATGATGTGCCGGGTGCTGGCGGAAAACGGGCTGGAGGACCTGGCGGCGTACTTCCTGTTCCAGGAGGGCTTCCCCGGGTGGCTCCACTGTGTGAACCTCGGGGCCACCACCATCTGGGAGCGGTGGAACAGCGTGCTGGACGACGGCACCATTTCCGGCACGGGCATGAATTCCCTGAACCACTATTCTTACGGCTCCGTGATGGAATATGTGTTCCGTGATCTGGCGGGCATCCGGCCGCTGGAGCCGGGCTTTGGGCGGGTGCGCTTTGCTCCCCAGCCCAGCCGGTATCTGCAGGAGCTCAGCTGCGCCTACGATTCCGTCAGCGGCGAATACAGTTCTTTCTGGCGGATCAACGAGGACGGCACGCTGACGGTGCGCTTCCGGGTGCCCTTTGGCTGCATGGCGGAGGCCCTGCTGCCGGGAAGCGGCGAAACGGTGGCCCTGACCGCGGGCGAATATGAAAAGACCTACCGGCCCGACATGGATTATGGCCAGCGGTATACCATGGACAGCCGCCTGGACGAAATGAAGGACGATGAAGAGGCTCTGGCCCTCCTCCAGGAGGACATGCCCCCGGCCTATGAAGCGGTCCTAAAAAACGATATAGAGCTCATGAGCCTGCCGTTTACCGAACTGCAAAATCTCTTTTTCTTCGGCTTTAACCCCGGCATGATGCAGGCCGGCACCCGGCGTCTGTTTACCCTGAGAGCGTTTTCAAGGAGGAAATCCCATGATTGATTTAAAGGCCAACCCTTTTTTCTTAAATGACCAGGACATCGCCTGGGTGGAAAAGACCAAAGCCGCCATGAGCACCGAGGAAAAGCTGGAGCAGCTGTTTTTTCCCATCGGCTATTCCGCCAACGAGGGCTATCTTCAGTATGAGCTGCTGAACCGCCGGCCCGGCGGCGTCATGTTCCGCACCGGCAAAACCGAGGAGCTGTTCAGCGCCTATACCTATCTGCAGACCCACACGAAGGTTCCCCTGTTCCTGGCGGCCAACCTGGAAGCGGGCGGCGACGGCATTGTGGAGGAAGGGACCGCCTTCGGCAAGCAGATGCAGGCGGCCGCCACCGGCGACCCGGAGCAGGCCTACCGCCTGGGCAAAATTTCCTGCGCGGAGGGCCAGGCCGTGGGCTGCAACTACGCCTTCGCCCCCGTGGTGGATATTGACCTCAATTACCATAACCCCATCACCAACGTGCGCACCTACGGCAGCGACAAGGACATGGTCAAGGCCTGCGGCCTGGCCTACATGAAAGGCGCGAAGGAGTGCGGCAGCGCCGTTTCCATCAAGCATTTTCCCGGCGACGGCGTGGACGAAACGGACCAGCACATCCTGACCAGCGTCAATTCCCTTTCCTGTGAGGAGTGGGACGAAAGCTACGGCGACATCTATAAAACCCTCATCGAAAACGGCGCTCTGACCGTGATGGTGGGCCACATCGCCATGCCCGCCTATCAGAAAAAGTTTAACCCTGCCCATCCCGACAAGCTGATGCCGGCCACCCTGTCTCCCGAGCTTTTACAGAACCTGCTCCGCGGCCAGCTGGGCTTTAACGGCATGATCATCACCGACGCCAGCCCCATGGTGGGCTTCCTGTGCGCCATGGACCGGCGGCGGAGCGTCCCCTACTGCATCGAAGCCGGCTGCGACATGATCCTTTTCAACAAAGATTATGAAGAGGACCTGGGCTACATGAAGCAGGGCTACGAGGAGGGTATTCTGTCCGAAAAGCGGCTGGACGAGGCCGTCACCCGGATTCTGGCCGCGAAAGCCGCCCTGAGGCTCCATGAAAAACAGGAAAACGGCACCCTGGCCCCAAAGAAAGAAAACCTCTCCGTCATCGGCTGCGAGCAGCACCGGGCCTGGGCCAGGGAATGTGCCGACAAGGCCGTGACCCTGGTCAAGGACACCCAGCATCTCCTTCCCATCGACCATAAGCGCCATCACCGGGTGCTGTTTGAGATCCTGGGCAAATGTCAGTCTGAACAGCGGGTGGCCCAGCGCTTCATCGCCGATATGGAAAAAGAAGGCTTCCAAATGATCCCCTACCAGGAAGAGGTCTTTGATTTTTCCAAGCCCATGCACATGGAAACCGTGGAGGAATTCCGCAGCAAGTATGACCTGGTCATCTACATCGGCAACGTGGAAAACGCCTCCAACAAGACCACCGCCCGCCTCAACTGGCACGCCCCCTACGGCGCGGGCAACAACATTCCCTGGTTCGTGGAGGTGGTGCCCACCCTGTTTATCTCCCTGCAGAACCCCTATCACCTGCTGGACGTGCCGATGGTGAAAACCTATATCAACGCCTATTCCAACCACGACCTCATGATCGACACGGTGGTGGAAAAGCTGGTGGGCAAGAGCGCCTTTACCGGCCATAGCCCCGTGGATCCCTTCTGCGGCAAGGAATACCTGCGTTATTGATACTCATCTCTGGTAAAACTGCTGAATCTTGCGCGTGTCTTTGACGCCTGCTCCGCGTCAGTACCGCCGGATACGCTTTCATGCGGGTTCCTTGATCAAACGCCCAATCCGCGCGCCATCTTTTAGCACTTTTACCACATAATAGGGAGGAAAAACCATGCAATTTCAAGCCATCATCTTTGATCTGGACGGCGTGATCTGCTTTACCGACGAATACCATTACCGCGCCTGGAAGGCCATGGCGGACGATATGGGCATCCCCTTTGACCGGACGGTCAACAACCGTCTTCGGGGCGTCAGCCGCATGGCCAGCCTGGACATCATCCTGGAAAAATACGAAGGGCCCGCTTTGAGTCAGGAAGAAAAGGAAAAACTGGCACAGCGGAAAAACGACATCTACCGGGAGTCCCTCAAGGAAATGAGCCCCGCCGACCTGAGCGCGGAGGTAAAGGAGACCCTGGATGGCCTCCGGGTCCTGGGCCTGAAATTGGCCATCGGCTCCTCCTCCAAGAACACTCCCTTCATCCTGGGCCAGATCGGCCTCAAGGATTTCTTTGACGCCGTCAGCGACGGCAACAACATCACCCGCTCCAAGCCCGACCCGGAGGTCTTTGTCAAGGCGGCGCAGATGCTGGGCATCGCCCCGGAAGCCTGCCTGGTGGTGGAGGACGCCGTGTCCGGCGCCCAGGCCGGCCACGCGGGCGGCATGAAGGTGGCCTGCCTGGGCGACGCCGCGATGAATCAGGCCGGCGACTGGAACATGCAGAGCATCCGGGAACTGATCGATATTGTCAAAGAGTAAGGAGCATAGGAAATGGTCGATCTGAAAGCGAAGCCCTTTTGCCTGACCGACGAAGAGATCCGTTGGGTGGAGGATACCCTGGCCTCCATGACCCTCCGGGAAAAGCTGAGCCAACTGTTCGTGCTGCTCAAAGCGGTGCCCGGGGTCGATGAGGGCCAGATCAAAGCCCTGATGGAAAGCGCCCGCCCCGGCGGCATGCGCTGGCAGGGGGGCGACAAGGAAAGCGTCTGGAAGCAGAACCGCCTGTTCCAAAAGTACAGCCGGATTCCCGTGTTCATTGCCGGCAACTGCGACGACGGCGGCAACGGCGTCCTGCCCAGGGAAGGGACCTTCGTGGCGACGGCGGCCGAGGCCGGGGCCGGGGAAGGCACGGAAACCGCCTATCACATGGGCTATGCGGCGGGGAAGGAAGCGGCGGCCATCGGGGTCAACTGGATGTTCAACCCCGTGGCGGACGTATATAAAAACTGGCGCAACACCATCGTGAACACCCGCTCCTTCGGCAGCGACCCGGACCGGGTCATCGACTGCGTGCGTGCCTACATCCGGGGCATCAAGGACGCCGCCCCGCACATGGCCTGCACCTGCAAGCACTTTCCCGGCGACGGCTGGGACGAGCTGGACCCCCATATCTCTCCCGCCCATAACGAAGCGGGCGCGGAGGAGTGGCTGGAAAGCTACGGAAAAGTCTATCAGACGATGATTGACGAGGGCCTTGAAACCATCATGACCGGCCAGATTTCCCTGCCCCAGATGAGCCGGCGCCTGCGCCCCGGCATCCGGAATGAGGAAATACTGCCCGCTTCCCTGGCCCCGGAGCTTTTACAGGACCTGCTCCGGGAGCAGATGGGCTTTAACGGCCTGATCATCTCCGACGCCTCCCACATGATCGGCATGTCCGGAGTGATGGCGAGAAGCGAAGCCGTGCCCCGGTGCATTGCCGCGGGCTGCGATATGTTCCTGTTTGCCAATGATTTTGAGGAGGACCTTCACTATCTGGAGGAAGGGTATCAGCGCGGGATCGTCACCGAGCAGCGGCTCCGTGACGCCCTTTTGCGCATCCTTGGGATGAAGGCCCATTTGAAGCTTTATGACGACGCCGTCCGCTATCCCGACCAAGCCGGGCTGGACGTGATCGGCTGCCAAATGCACAGGGAGTTTACCGCCCAGGCCGCCGACGCCTGCGTCACCCTGGTCAAGGATACGAGGAATCTCCTCCCCATCGACCCTGCAAATAAGAAAAACGCCCTGCTCATCTATGTGCAGAGCACCCCGAACAGCAAGGCTTACCAGGGCGACGGGATGCGGGCCCTGATCACGGAGGAGTTGGAGCGGGCCGGCTTCTCCGTCACCCAGTGCCCCAGCTTCTACGACCTGGAAATCGAAAACGGCCCCCATCCGATGAACTTCGTTAAAATGATGCAGATGGGCCGCCGGGAGGATTTTAAAAAGAAATACGACGTGGTGTTCGTGTTCATCTATGTGAAGGGCTATGCCCAGCGCAACGTCGAGCGCCTTTCCTGGAGCAGCGGCCACAGCATGGAAATGCCCTGGTACACCGAGGAAGTGCCCACCGTGGGCGTGAGCCTCAACTATACCAATCACCTGGTGGACTGCGCCAACATCCACACCTTTGTCAACGCCTACGGCCCGAACCGGGAAAACGTCCGGGCGGCTATTGAGAAGATCACCGGGAAAAGTCCCTTCCGCGGCACGGCGGACGATACCGTCTTCTGCGGCCGCTGGGATACCCGCCTGTAAAGGAGGAAGCCGATGAAAATGGAATACATTGTCCTGAATCAGGAAAGAAACGTCAGCCTGACCGCCTTCCTTCAGCCCGTGGGCGGAGAGTTTTCCGGCCTGTCCGCCCGCCCCGCGGTGCTGATTCTGCCCGGCGGCGGCTATCACTTCTGCTCCGACAGGGAGGCAGACCCCGTGGCCTTCCCGTACTTAAAAGCGGGCTATCACGTCTTCATCCTGCGCTATTCTTTGAACGAACAGGCAGAGTGGCCCAACCCCCTCAGCGATTTTGAGCAGGCCATGGAACTGATTGAAAAGAACGCGGAAGCCTGGCACGTGGCTGCCGACCGCATCGCGGTGATCGGCTTTTCCGCCGGCGGCCATCTGGCGGCCTGCGCAGCCACCATGGCCCAGCGCCGGCCCGCCGCGGCCATCCTGGGCTATCCCGTGATCGACGGGGACTGCGCGCATGATTACCTGTCCTCCGCCCCGGACGTTCCTTCCGCCGTGGATCAGCGCACCTGCCCCTGCTTTGTCTTTGCCACCCGCACGGACAACCTGGTGCCGGTGCGCAACGCCGTCCATCTGATCGACGCCCTGTGCGCAAATGACATCGCCTTTGAGAGCCACATCTATGCAAACGGCCCCCACGGCCTGTCCACCGGGGACGCGAGCATCAACGGGCAGGACTTTTCCGCCCGCTACTGCGCCTGGGTGGAGGACAGCATCGCCTGGCTGTCGGACGTGCTGGGCGGCGTCACCGCCCAGGGCCTGACCCCGCCGCGCTTTGGCAGCAGAATCAACGGCAACCGGGAAAAAACGCTGAACCTGGACTGCACGCTTCAATACCTGCTGTCCCATCCCCAGGGCAGGACCCTGCTGGAGGAAATCCTGCCCTCCGAGTCTGGGAAGCCGAGCTACCCCCCAGCCGCCGCCGGCGTCATCACCCTGAGGGACAGCCTGCGCTACAGCGGCCTTTCCGCTGAAGCGATCCAGTCGGTCGAACAGCGCCTGCTGGCCATCGACAACCATCCGGAGGAATGAGCCATGTCTTACCTGGACGAATTCAAGCGGAAGCAGCGCTTCGCCGTCTGCGTGGACTCCGACGGCTGCGCCATGGACACCATGAACATCAAGCACATCCGCTGCTTCGGCCCCTGCATGGTGGAGGAATGGGGCCTGGAGAAATGGCGGGACGCCATCCTGGACCGCTGGAACGAAATCAACCTCTATTCCGGCACCCGGGGCATCAACCGCTTTAAGGGCCTGGCCATGGCCCTGTCTGAAATTCATGAGCAGTATACGCCCATCGGCGGCATTGATCTCCTCACCGCCTGGGTGGAGACCGCGCCCGAGCTTTCCAACGACGCCGTGGCCCTGAAGGCCCAGGAGCATCCGGTCTTTGAAAAGGCCTTTCGCTGGAGCCGGGCGGTGAACGCGGCCATCGAAGCCCTGCCCGAAGAGGAGGTAAAGCCCTTTGCCCACGTAGGGGAAGCCCTGGCCGCCGCCCACCGGCAGGCCGACGTCGTGGTAGTTTCCAGCGCCAACCCGGAGGCCGTGCGGGAGGAATGGAAGCGCTTTGCCCTCCTTCCCCATGTGGACCTGCTCTGCACCCAGGAAATGGGCAGCAAGGCCTACTGCATCGGCAAACTGAAGGAGAAGGGGTACGACGCCATTCTGATGTGCGGCGACGCCCCCGGGGACGAGCAGGCGGCCAGGAAGAACCAGGCCCTGTATTATCCCATTCTGGTCAACCACGAGGCCGAAAGCTGGCAGCGCTTCCTGGACGAGGCGCTGGACAGGTTCATCCAAAATGAATTTGCCGGCAGCTATCAGCAGGCCCTCCTCGACGCGTTTCACAAAAATCTGGGCCAGTGAAAGGAGAATGACTTTGGAATTTCATATCAACAGCACGCTTCCGCGCATCCCGCACAAAAAGCACTGGCAGTTCTGCGTAGGCTCCGCCCACGCCCAGATGGCCCTGCGCACGGACTATACGCGGCAGCTGACCTTCATCCACGACACCCTGGGCATTGAGCGGGTACGCTTCCACGGGATTTTCTGCGACGATATGCGCACGATGAACGACCTGTCCGTACAATTGAGCGTGCCCGGGGCGGATCAGTTCACCGAATACAATTTCAACTTCTGCGGCACCGCCTACGACAACGTGCTGGCCGCCGGCATGAAGCCGCTGGTGGAGCTGTCCTTCATGCCCGAAAAGCTGGCGCTCAAGGAAGAAGGCAGGCCCGTCAAAGGCGGCTTTTTCTACAAGCCCAACATCGTGCCGCCCAGGGACTATGCCGCCTGGCGGGAATATCTGCAGGCCTTCGTCCGCTTCCTGCTCCATCGCTACGGGGAGGAAGAAGTCCGCACCTGGTATTTTGAGGTATGGAACGAGCCCGATCTGCCCTATGTGTTCTGGAACGGCAGCAGGGACGAGTATTTCCGCCTGTACGAGGAATCCGCCCGGGCCATCAAAGATGTGGACGAAAAAATCATGGTAGGCGGCCCTTCCACCAGCGGCAGCAAATGGATCAGCAGCTTCGTGGCCTATTGCAGGGCCAACAATGTTCCTTTGGACTTTATCACCACCCACCAGTACGCCGGGGATCCCCTGGGCGGTGTGGAGGATCAGGGGGATACGGAGGGCCAGGCGGGCGGCTTTGAAGCCTGGCAGGAGCGGCTGCGCAAGGCAGAGGAAACCCTCCGCCAGGTAAAGGAAAAGACCTTCCTGGCGGGCTACCGCGCCGTTACGCCGGACAAATCGGAGACCACCGAGATCCCGGACGACCTGTTCCGCAAAAACGCCGCCCGCGCCCACGAGCAGGCCCAGGGCCTGCCCCTGTATTACACTGAATGGAACGAAAACGCCATCTTCTCCGCCTACACCAACGACACCCGCAAGGTGGCCGCCTACGACGTGAAAATGGCCCTGGCCGTGGCCGACCATGTCACCGGTTCCTCCATCTGGTGCTTCAGCGACATCTTCGAGGAGCTCCATCCCTTCCCGCAGGAATTCCACGGCGGCTTCGGGATGCTGACCCAGCACGGCATTCCCAAGCCCGTCTATTACGCCATGAAGCTGCTGGCCGACGCCCCGAATACGCGCATCGATCTGGGCGCGGACGCCTTTGACGGCGAAATCGGGGCCGCCGCCTTTGAAGGAAACGGGGAAACCCACGTAATCCTGTTCCGTCAGAAGATGAAGCAGCTGGACCTGCCGAAGGAAGAAGCCGTGATTCGCTTGGCCTGCCCCGAAAAGCCCCAGAGCGTGACCGTCAGGCGCATCGACGAAGCCCACGGCAATCCCCTGAAGCTGTGGGAAGAAATGGGCAGTCCTGAAACCATGAGCCCTAAAGAGGCGGAAGAACTGAAAGCAAAGAGCGCCGTCCAGCCCGAGCCCTGGCCCTTCACCTGGGAAAATGGGCAGCTGACCCTCCGCGCCGAACTGGGCGTCAACGACGTATATGGGTTTGTAATCCACTAAAAGCAAGAAAAGCACAACCAAATCGTGATGAATCAAAAAGGCCAGGGATGGAATGTCCCTGGTCTTTTCAGTGGTATTGATTTCGCTCTTGGTTCACTTTCTCCCGGTCACCGTGTAGATCATGCCCTTGATCTGTCGGGAGTATGTGACGGTGAAGCCGGTGCCGGCCATCAGCTTTTCGATGCCCTGACGGTTGGTGGTGCGGCAGTCGCCGCTCCGCGCCAGCTTGAAGAGGATGTGGTTGTCGATCCACGCCCCGAGACCGCCGATACCGGTGTCGGAGAGGATGTACAGGCCGCCGGGCTTCAAGACGCGTTTTGCCTCCAGCATCGCTTTCTCGGGGTAGGGGTAGTGGTGGAAGCTCTGGGAACAGGTGACGATGTCGAAGCTCTCGTCCGGGTAAGGCAGGCGGTCGGCGGAGCCCACTGTGAACGATGCGCCGGGGATCGCCTTTTCCTGCGCCACGCGGATCATCTCGTCCGACAGGTCCAGGCCAAAGTACCGGGCCGCTTTCTGCCTGGTGAGGAGATCGATCAGGAACCCCGTTCCGCAGCCGACGTCCAGCAGGGATTCATAGGGGATGGCCCGGAGCTGTTCCGCGATGTCCCGGCAGCTGATCTTCCCGTTCTGCGAATAGTAATAGGTGTCGCGCTGGTCATACTCGGCGGCCTGACCATCGAAATGCTTTTTGGATAAGGCTTCGTAGTCTTTCATGTTGTTTTTCTTCCTTTTCTTGCAATCACCGGGGTCCGCGGCTTTAAAGAATGACGGCCGCGGGAGGCCCCCGAAAAGCCCGATGATTTTAATGCTTTTTATATGCCAGCATGATCCCGAACCAGATGATCATGCTCTCGCTCATCAGCCCGTTGGTAAAGCCCAGGCGGAAGGCGCTCGGCGGCAGCAGCAGGGAAACGCCCTTCAGCACGGCGTAGATCACCAGGACATGGGTCAGCGCCATCCATGGGGGTAAGACCGTTTTCCCTGTCACCTGCAGGAAAAGCCAGTACAAAAAAACCGGCAGCATCAGCCCTTCGCTGACCGGTACCAGCCAGGAAAGCTGAGCGAATAATCCTTCGCACACGGGCAGGGCCTCCGCCGCGTAGCCATTTTGGCGCATCCAGGAAAACAGGGTCAGGATCATCACATAGAACAGATGCAGGGCGATCCAGGGCGTCAGACCGAAGATGTTGAGAACATGATATGCCCTTTGGTGCTTTTGAGCTTGGATGTACCCTTGCACGGCAAACAGGGCGATGCCGTACAGGATGATTCCCGGGAAGGCCAGGGCCATGGCCAGGTTGTAGCGCCACTGGGGGATGGCGGCTGTGCCTGCCGTCAGCCAGGAAAGGGTCCCCATGGGCGTGGGGTCACCGTACATCATCAGCCAGTCGCCCCCGCCGTAGCACAGGCAGCCCAGGATGCCGCAGACCAGCGCGGCCCTTTGGTTCTTGAAAAGTGTGTTCACCTTTTCCTCCGTCACGTTTTTTTCGTCATCACCGCCACGGCGCAGGGGATGCGGCCGTCCGCCAGGGTGATTCGCACGTCATTGTACCCCGCGTCCAGAAAGAACCGGCGGTAGCTTTCTAGGGTAAACTGTCGTTTGAAATCCGCTCCGGCCCTGCCTACGGCGGAGGCAAAGGAGCTGGTCTTTCCCGTTCGCTCCTTGTTCATGTAGGTGGATTAGTTACTACTAACATAATCTCAAAAAAGAAAGCTTGCCGCACAGCCATCCGATACGGATTCCTGTCTGGCAGGCTGTTAGTCACCACTTACTATTATACCTCACACGGAGCTGCTTTTCAAGGCTTTGATCAGGCTTTTTCGTCCTGCTCAAGGATTCGTTCTATCACGGCCGCAAACCCGCTAAATCCGATCATCCCGCTGACCAGCGCCGATTGCTTTCCGCATTGAATGAGGCAGGCGGGCAGTCCGCGAACGCCGAGGGAACGGGTGTACGCCAGGTCCTTCTGAAAAGCTGGCTGCGCGCTCCCGTCTGTATAGTGTTTCCGGAACAGACCTTCATCGATGCCCGCTTCCGAAGCTACGCGGATCAGCTCCTCGTCCAGCGTCGTCTGCTGGCCCTCCACGATGGTGGCGCGGCGAAAGCGGCGCAGATCATTGTCCGCCTTCTCCGGGTCGGTCAGCTGGGCCGCCTTAAACGGCATCGTTTTTCCTGCCCGCACTGGCAAAAGTCGCCGTCCGGCTCTGTCCAGACATTGTTCAGCAGCCCGGAGAAGGCCCAGTCCCAGGCGGTAAACGCGATGCACTCCACCCAGCCCATGAAGGGAAATGGGAGCATATCGTTGCCGCGCCCGTTTTCGACCATTTCCCGGATCACCCGCTTCTCGCCCTCCGTTACGCCGGACATCATATGGGACAGGTTAGCGGGACTGAGCAGGAAGAAACGCTCCACCCGGCTGTCGTGATGCCGGGACAGGTAATAGATCACCTTGTTCGCGCCCAGAGAATGACCGGCCAGGATGATGCGGCGGTATCCGGCCTGCTGCGCCCAGGACAGATAGGCGTCGATATCCTCGTCCGTATCGGCGAAGCGCTCGTTCCTGGAGCCAATCAGCTCCCGCCTGCCGGTGCGGGCGTTGACGGTCTGAATCTCTCCGAAGGCATCGTTGGTCTGGGCGTAGACGAAGTCGATGCCGCCATGATTCAGCGTGTCCCCGATGTTGTAATAAAAGGGGTTGGAATAGAAATTGCCGTGAATGCCGGTTATGGCGATCATCACCGTATCGGCGGTTTTTTCTTTCTTTGGCCGGAACAGCACTCCGTTCAATACCGTTCCGCGCTGGGTGACGGGGTCCAGTTTGAACATCATGGGATCAGCACTTCCTGAAAACGCAATGGTGGGAGGGTGAAGAATAGCAGCGGTTGCAGGAGATGCAATTTGAAACCTCGGCCCTGCCTTCCTCCATGCGCCGGGGCAGGTCCGGCTCCCGGAGCAGGGGCCTGGACAGGGAAAGAAGCTCGATCTTCGTGCTGTTCAGCACGGCCTCAATCGTGTCCCTGGCCCGGAGGCCGCCCACGAGGATGACCGGCGTTGAAACCTCCTGCGCCAGCTTTGCCGCGAACGCGCCGAAGTAGGCTTCGTTCTGATGGGGGTGGATGCCGGGCACAGAGGTCCCGTTCCCGCTGACCTCGATGGAGCCGATCCCGGCGCCGGACAGCAGCTTGCAGATGGTCATGCTCTCCGCTTCGGTCAGTCCGCCATAGGTAAAGTCGCTGCAGTTGATCTTGACGAATGTATGCAGCTTTGGAGCGGCTTCCTGGATGCCCCACAGGATCTCCAGCACGAGCCGCGCCCGGTTTTCCGCACAGCCGCCGTATTCATCCTGCCGGTGGTTGACCGCCGGGCTGATGAACCGGCTCAGAAAAAAGAAGTGGGCCGCGTGAATCTGAACCCCGTCAAAGCCGGCCTGTTCGGCCCGCGCCGCCGCTGAAACGAACTGATCCCGTACGAGGTGAATTTCATCTATCGTCATCTGATCCGGCTCGGCCTGGGTCAGGCGGCCTTGCTCCCCGGGGCGATAATACGCGCCTAGGGACAAGTATGATCTCATCGCCTGGGACTACGCCCAGCAGATCGAAAGGCTCATGCGCCGGATCGGCACGGACGGCTATACGTGGAAGCTGGCGCTTTGGGACTGCCTGAGCCATTACCAGGCGGAAAAGGAATATCTGAGCAACATTCTCAAGCATACCAGCGGCCATGATTCCTTTGTCCACTATATGACGGAGATTCACTGTCAGGAGGCCTCCCTCTATATCCGGCAGCGCAAGGGAAGGAAGTCCCTGGACGCCAAAATGGAAATGTACATCCAGGTGTACTGCATGGGAACGGTGTGCCTGAGCGCGGAGTGGTTTTTGGGGCAGACAGCGGCCACCCTTCAGGAGATGGCGGAGGTCTGCGAAAATGCCCTGCCTCTGCCGATGCGACCCCTGATGCTTGAAAATGAGACAGTTTAATAAAAACGCTTCATAATGATACACATCGAAAGGATTCTCTGTTGCATTTTGCGGCGGAAAGGTCTATGATCTCCACAGTAGTCGTGCGCGACTACGATGAACGCGCTCCGGGGGACTTTGGGACCGCCGGAGAAGGACGTTTATCGGAAATGAAGGAGGACATAACGATGAGCAAGATTTTAGTCGCCTATTTTTCCGCCAGCGGCGTCACCGCCAAGGTGGCCGCCGAGCTTGCGAAGGCTGAAAACGCCGACTGCTTTGAGATCAGGCCGGAGCAGCCCTACACGAAGGAAGACCTCGATTATACCGTCAAGGAATCCCGCAGCATCTCGAAATGGCGGACGAGTCCTGCCGTCCCGCCATCCAGGGCTGCGTCGAAAACATGGCCGATTACGATACCGTGTTCTTGGGCTTCCCCATCTGGTGGGGCCGCGAGCCGAGCGTCGTCGATACCTTCCTGGAGGCCTATGACTTCACCGGCAAGAAGATCATTCCCTTCTGCACTTCCGGGATGAGCGGGGTGGAAAAGGCCGCCGCGCACATCAAGGGCATCGTGGGCGAAAACGTGTGCGTGGACGCCGGCAAGCGCCTGGGCGCGGAGGGCAGCGAGGAAGAAGTGAAGCTCTGGACCAAGCTCCTGGGCGTTTAAAAGAAGGGAGCAAGGAACATGGACGAGAAGGAAATCATTCTGGAGGCCATGCGGAAAGCCGGAGAGCCTCTGAACGCCGGCAAGGTCGCGGAGCTCACGGGGCTTGACCGCAAGGTCGTGGACAAGGCCTTTGCCGCCATGAAGAAGGATGGCGGCATCGTTTCTCCCATCCGCTGCAAGTGGGAACCGGCCAAGAAGTAACTGTTTTGATCAAACCGTCATCCCTCCCGCGGAGCGGTGCCGGGGGTTCACTTGGAAAAAGATCAGAGATGGAGGAAAACGTCTATGTCTACCGGAGCGATCATTGGAATCATCATTGGGGTGCTGGCGGTTTGCTGCTGCTTTACCCATCGCCGCGTCATCCGGGCCCTGATCAAGCACGAGCCCATGCCCAAGACGCCCAAGTGGCACGTGTGGGTCAAGCCGGAGAACAGGAGAAGCTGATTTGCAGGAAACGGATACAAAGAGCGACGCGCTGCTGCTGGAAAACCAGCTGTGTTTTCCCCTGTATGCTTGCGCCAAGGAAGTGGTGCGTCAGTACAGAAAGCCGCTGGAGCCCCTGGGGATCACCTACACGCAGTATCTGGTGATGATGGCCCTGTGGGAATACGGCAGAATGACGGAGCGCCAGCTGGGAAGGCTGCTTCACCTGGAATCCAGCACCCTGGCCCCGCTGCTCAAAAGGCTTGAAAACCTGGGCCTGATTGACAGAATCGCCCCTGAAAGCAACGAGCGAAAGCTGTTTCTGGACCTGACGGACAAGGGCCGGGCGATGAAGAAACAGGCGGAAGCGGTGCCCGAGGCCATGGGGGGATGCATCCCGCTGGAGGCCGAGGAACTGATGACGCTGAAAACCCTGCTGTGCAAGGCCGTGGAGCGGATGCACAGCGAAAAGGAACGCAAAAACGCAGGGAGTGCTATGAGATAAATGGCCCTCCCATACAATCAACACCCATGGACAGGGGAGGAGACACCTCTTCTCATGTCCATGGGGACTCCTTCTTTTTAAAGAAACTGCTGGGGGAAACGATGAATACAGAGACATTATTGGGCATTTTGATTCCCTTTGTCGGGACCAGTTTGGGCGCGGCCATGGTGTTCGTCCTGAAAAAGGAAATATCGGCGGCGCTGCAGAAAATCCTGACCGGCTTTGCGGCGGGCGTCATGGTGGCGGCTTCTTTCTGGAGCCTGCTGCAGCCCGCCCTGGAGAGCAGCGAGCACATGGGGACGCTTTCCTTTCTGCCTGCCGCCGTCGGCTTCCTGATCGGCGTGGGCTTTTTGCTGCTGCTGGACGTGATCACCCCGCACATGCACCTGGATCATCAGGACGAAGGCCCGAGGTCCGGCCTCAAGCGCACCACCAAGCTGATCCTCGCGGTCACCCTGCACAACATCCCGGAAGGCATGGCGGTGGGCGTGGTATACGCGGGCTTCCGTTCCGGCAACGCGGGCATCACCAGCGCGGGCGCCCTGGCCCTGGCCCTGGGCATCGCGATTCAGAACTACCCGGAAGGCGCGATCGTTTCCATGCCCCTCCGGGCGGAGGGCATGAGCAAAGGCAAGACCTTCCTGTACGGCGTTCTTTCCGGCGTGGTGGAGCCCATCGCCGCGGCCGTCACGATTGTCGCCGCCGGCGCGGTGGTGCCGGTCATGCCTTATCTGCTGGCCTTCGCCGCCGGCGCGATGATGTACGTGGTCGTCGAGGAGCTGATCCCGGAGATGTCCGAAGGAAAGCACTCCAACTGGGGAACCATCGCCTTTGCGCTGGGCTTCGTACTGATGATGATCTTGGACGTAACCCTGGGATAAAATCGTCTGAACCGGCTGCCGCCTGACGGGGTGTCATCACTTGTTTCGGAGGCTGTATGAAAGAGGGTATTTTACTGACCGGCGGCACCGGGTTCCTGGGCACGGAGCTGGCTGCACGGCTGGCAAAGGCGGAGGAGGCGTTTGTCTATGTCCTGGTTCGGGCGGCGGATCATGCGGAGGCGGCCCAGCGGCTCCGGGCCGCGTGGCAGCACGATCAAAGCCTGTATCAGACCGTCGGCAGGCAGCTGCTTCCTTTGCCCGGCGATTTTATGAAGGCCGACCTGGGGCTGAACGCGGAGGCGCTTCAGGCCCTTCGGGAAAGCGTGACCCTGGTGATCCACGCGGGGGCGGAGATCGGCTTTGATAAAGGTAAGGCGGAGCTGGACCAGACCAACGTGCTCGGCACCCGGAATATGATCGCTCTGGCCCAAAGCTTGCCGCGTCTGCGGCGCTTCCTCCATATTTCTACCGCCTATGTGGCGGGCCGGAAACACGGCCATGTGGATTATCTGATCAACAACGCCCCGCCGCTCATGAAGGGGATCGGCGAGTGTACCTACGAGGACTTCGTGCAGGCCCAGCTGGTGGGGGTCGCGGCCCCGTATTATCTGACCCGGCTGTTTGTACCCCGCTTTGTCCAAGGGGCGGCGGTGGTCAACATCTCCTCTTCCAGGGACCGGATGAGCCAACCGCAGACGGAGAGCTATACGGCCGCCAAGGGAGGCATCGCCGCCCTGACCCACGCGATGGCCGTCAGCCTGGCCGGGAAGGTGAGGGTCAACAGCATTTCTCCCGGATGGATCAATACGACGGGCAGCGACATTGCCGGAGCGGACGCCTTTCAGCAGCCGGTAGGCCGGGTCGGGAAGCCGGAGGACATCGCGGAGATGGCCCTCTTCCTGTGCTCGGAGAAGGCGGGCTTTATCACGGGAGAAAACATCTGCGTCGACGGCGGCATGACCAGGCTTATGATCTATCACGGCGACCACGGCTGGGAGCTTCACGGGGACGGAGAGGAAGAATGGGGGATAGAATGATCAAGAACATCGTGTTTGACATCGGCGGCGTGCTGGCGGATTATCGGATGAAGGAATTCCTGATGGAAAAGGGACTGGACGGCCCGATGATCAAACGGGTGCTGAAAGCCTCGGTGATGAATCCGTATTGGGGCAGGTTTGAGCGCGGAGAAGTCACAGAGGAAGAGACCCTGCGGGCCTTCACCGCCGCCGACCCGGAGATCGAGCGGGAGCTGCGGCTGGCGTTTACCGACCTGAGCGGAATGCTTGTCAGCCGGGATTACGCCATCCCCCTGGTTCAGCGGCTGAAAAAAGCCGGGTACGGGGTCTATTATCTGTCCAATTACTCCAAGAAGGCCTATGACGAGTGCGGGGAATCCCTGGCCTTCATGCCGTATATGGACGGGGGCATCGTTTCCTTTAAGGTCGGTATGACGAAGCCGGATCAGCGGATGTTTTCCTGCTTTCTGGAGCGCTTCGGCTTAGCGGCGGAGACCTGTCTTTTTGTCGACGATACGGAGAAAAACGTCCTCGCGGCGCGGGCGCTGGGCTTTTCGGGCTTCGTATTCACCGGCGTGGACGGGCTGATGGAGGAGCTTAAAAAGCTCGGCGTGGAGACTGCGGAGGAAGGCGTTTGATCATCTATTTTGCGCCGATGGAGGGCATCACCGATGGGATTCTCCGCCGTGTCCACCATGAGCTTTTCGGGGGAGTGGACATCTACTGCCTGCCATTTCACAAGCTGACGCAGACGATGTCCCTGCTGACCCGCGAGAAAAGAGACATTTCCCCGGAGGAAAACCGGGGGCTCCACGTATTGCCCCAAGCGCTGACGAGGGACCCCGGCCAGCTGAATGCATGGCTTCAATCTGTGAGCGCCTGGGGCTATGATTGCGCGGACCTTAATCTCGGCTGTCCGTCGCCCACCGTGACCAAGCGGGGACGGGGCAGCGGGATGCTCCGCGACCTTTCTGCCCTGCGCGCCTTCCTGGACCAGGTGTTTTCAAAGCCGCTGCCCATTTCCCTTTCCGTCAAAACCCGCATCGGCTATGAAAGCCCGGAGGAGTGGCGGGAGATCCTGCCGCTGCTCGCCCAGTACCCCTTCACCCATGTGACGATCCACGTCCGCACCGCGCTGGAGCAGTACACCGGGGACATCCACCCGGAGGCCTTCGGCCTGGCCCTGCGGCAGGGGCTGGCCCATCCCGTCTACAACGGGGACCTTCGGACGCCGGAGGACGTGCGGGCGCTGATGGACCGCTTTCCCGGGACGGAGGCGGTGATGATCGGCCGGGGCCTTCTTTTTGACCCGGCCCTCGCCCGGCGGATCCGCGGCGGCCCGCCCGCCAGCCGGGAGGAGCTGCGGGCCTGGTATACTGCCCTTTACGAGGGCTGGCGGGACCGCTTTCAGGAGACGATCGCCTTGGGCAGGATCAAGAAGCTGATGGAGTGGCCCGTGGGAGAGGATATAAAGAGAAAGAGGCTCCTGCGCCGGGCGGACCATATCGAAGGCTGCATCGAGGCGGCGCTGGGGCATGGCGGAGAAAACTCCGTCCTGGAGCCCTATGAACACGATGTAAACTAATGCGGCTGAGGACCGGCGGGGATTGGAGGAACTCCAGCCAACAGAGTTCTTCAAAGGCTCAGCTCCGGAATTGCCGCAGCTCGCTCAAGGCCAGGAAGGCCGGAAAGCAGGTCCGGGCGCCCCGCCAACCGGAGCCCCGTCCGGCATGACCAACGCACCATCCCCAGGCGCTCCCGGTGGCCAGCCGCCGATGTAGGTGTCTGGCGATTGCCTTTTTCCGAATCATTTGATATGATGGTACAGAAGAAATCTTCCGTGCCGGACACGGAAGCGAACGGAGGATGTACGATGGCCCTGCATGTGATGGAAGAAGCGAACCGCTGCCTGCAATGCAAAAAGCCCCGGTGTCAGGAGGGGTGCCCGATTCATACCAACATCCCGGAGGTGATCCGGTTGCTGAAGGCGGGCAGGCTGAACGAGGCCGGGTGGATGCTGTTTGAAAACAATCCCCTGACCACGGTCTGCTCCCTGGTGTGCAACCATGAAAACCAGTGCGAGGGGCATTGCGTGCGGGGGATCAAGGATACGCCCGTGCACTTTTCCGTGATCGAGAGCTATATTTCCACCACCTACGCCAACCAGATGGTGAAGGGCCCCGCTCCCTCCAACGGCCGCAAGGCCGCCGTCATCGGGGCCGGCCCGGCCGGGCTGACCATCGCGATCATCCTGGCCCGGTACGGCTACGGCGTCACCATTTTCGACAGCAGGGACAAGATCGGGGGCGTGCTGCGCTACGGGATTCCGGACTTCCGGCTGCCGGACTCCGTGCTGGACGATATGGCTTACCGCCATCTGGAGCTCAAGGGCATCCGCTTCCGCCCCAACACCTATATCGGCAGCGCCATCACCATTGACGACCTGTTTCGGGACGGCTATCAGAGCGTATTCGTAGGCGCTGGCCTGTGGAAGCCGCGGAAGCTGAACATCCGGGGCGAGAGCCTGGGCCATGTGACCTACGCGATCAATTATCTGGCCAGCCCGTCGGCGTTCCGCCTGGGAGAGCGTATCATGGTCATCGGCACCGGCAACAGCGCCATGGACTGCGCGCGCACCGCCGTCCGCCATGGGGCCCGGTACGTTTCCTGCGTGAACCTGACGGACACCCTCACCGCCAGTCAGTACGAAAGCAGTTACGCAAGGCTGGAGGGCGTGGATTTTATCTATAACAAATGCACGGTCGAAATCCGCGAGGACGGCGTGATTCTGGCGGACAGCCAGACAGACGCCGACGGAAGGATCGTCCCCGTTCCTGGGACGGAGAAGCTCTACCCCTGCACGGGCGTCATCGTCGCGGTCAGCCAGGGAGCCGAGAGCAACCTGGTGACCACCACCAAGGGGATCGACACGGTGAAGAGCGGCCTGCTCACCGTGGACGAGGACGGCCATACCAGCCGACCCGGCGTATTCGCGGCCGGCGACGCCGCCAGCGGGGCCCGCACCGTGGTGGAGGCCGTGGCCAACAGCAAGCGGGTGGCGGAGGCCATGCACGAATATATGCAGTCCCTGCCGATGCCCGTTACCACGGCTTATCCAAACGTTCCCGTGGTTCAGAACATCGACGCGGCGGCCCAGGCGGAGCAGGCGTTCTGAAAAGATCAATTTCCATCGCCGAAATATTGAAAGACAATACATGAAGGCGACAGAAGAAAAACGCCGCGTGCAGCGGCGCCGGAACTAAAACTGAGATTCTGAAATATTAAAGGTTATCGTGAAAGACCCAGCGTTTTCGTTATGAATTGGACCTGACAGATCCTTTTCTGATTGCATTGGAGATACCCAAAGATCCACCTTGAATTGAGAACAGATAAAACCTTTATCTGAAAACAGTTCGATTTCCCGTGATCCGGAGGCATACCCGTCGCTGTAACTCAGAGGACTTCTATAGTGCTTTCGATCTAAATGTAATAACTGGAAATCAGATCCGTCAAGCGGCGTAATGTCTGCCCAAATGGATGCGTATTCAGTCTGAAGTGGATTTCCTATCAGTAAATCAAGATAAGTGGCGATCGGTGTTTTGATCAGATTAGCCTCCTGAATGGATAAGACTGTCAATTGGCCGTTTTCAACAATCGAGTCTGCTTTCATCATCGTTTTTTCCTCTGAGATATTATGAAAAGCAGACACTTTCATCGTAATGCTGTGAGGTTCGGCAAATAGACGGTCGCCGGAAGATGTTGAGAGGGCTGAGGGAACGATCGGGGGCTTGTGCAAAGTTGTATACAAGCATATATCGATACTTTCATTTTGATTCACAACGGGAAAACGCAGCGCTAGCGTCCAGCGCTCTTTCCCGGTCGTAATGAAGTCGTCAGAATTCATGATAGCTGAAAAGGTTTTGTCCAGGTTCTGTGCCATGACCATAAAATAAACGACGGACAGTCCTTTGCGGTTTGCGTATTCCGCAATGGTCTCTCCTTTTTTAGTGTCTTGTTTTCCTAAAGCGCTGGCAGGACTGGTTAAAGTACATTTTCTGTCAAATGCTGGAATCAGGAGAATGTCGCTTCTGTTTTTCTTTTGAACATCCATGGCAATGTACGCGCCTTGTCCGTCATACAACATCTCCCGGATGGTGGCCGTGTTATACTCAGTCTCCCAATTGTACGATACGGCTTGCAGCATTTTTTCCGTGTCTGTGCTGCTGCTTAGCCCCAGTATTTCACGAATCCCGGGAAGATAATATCCTGCTGCCAAAGCCGCGCTCATTGTGACGGCAATCAAAATACAGGCGGCGATGATGGATACGGATACTTTTTTGATGGCCGGTTTTTCTGTTTCAACGTCGATAATGCGCTGAGCAAGCCAAGGATCCTCTTGCAGCCCGGAGAGCCGGCGGTCCAGGGACGCGACGAGGTCTGTATGATTCTTTTCATTCATTCTGTTCGCCTCCTTCCAGATCAATCTTCAGTCTGTTACGTCCTCGTTGTAGCCGCCCTGAAACGGATGATTGAGAAATACCCAATGCTTCAGCAATTTCATTGACCTTCAGTCCTTGGTAGTAATAGAGAAGAATCACTTCGCGCAATCGGAGAGGCAGGCGAAGGATGGCACATGTGATGTCCTCATCAACGCTGTCGAAGGGAACAACTGCTTCCGGCAGCATGTCCGGCGTTACATGACGGTTCAAAAAGCGGTACCAGCTGGAATGGTTGATATCATAGCAGGCGTGCAGGGCAATTTTCATAATCCAGGTTTTTTCACTGCATTCTCCTTTGAAGGATTTCATAGCTCTGAACACCTTGACGAAGGTTTCCTGACATGCATCCTCAGCTAAGGATTTATCGCTCAGATAGAGGTAGCATGTACGCAGAACCGCTGTCTGATACTGATTCACCAGCCGCTCAAATTCATGATGATGGACTGCACTGTCTTGGTCCTTTTCAGCGTTCACCTGCGATTCACCGTCCCTTCATCTACATAGACGGATGAAAAAGGAAAAATATCGTATTTCTGAAAAATAACTTAGGTATTAAGCGCTGTCAGCAGGATTGCGCGAATCAACTGCCAGATGTGCGCAAACATGTTACATTGTAAAGCTCGCCTTTACATGCTCCAGGAACCGCTCGGCGATGGGGGAAAGGGACTGGTATTTTTTCCAGATCAGGTACAGGCGGTTTTCCAGCTTCGGGGAAAGCGGGCGGAAGACGAGGCCGGAGGCCGGGGACGTGTCGATCAGCCTGGCG
>OCTW011617534.1_pt1 | contig 46905 bp, 39 predicted proteins | sample 1539671 | NCBI WGS metagenome assembly OCTW01 (sample SAMN02144230, study PRJEB22623) | gut metagenome | biome: sheep rumen | host: Ovis aries | place: New Zealand
TATCTCCAATAGTGCAGCCAACTGGCGTTGCAGTACGCCATTTTCATCTCTTAGTTCTCTAATCTTTTTTCCGAATAACATATCTATATCATTTTTTATTTGTCTTCTTTCGTAACTGTGATTTCCCAATAGCCACCACGGTCAGCACCGATGCGCTTAATGATACCAGCCTCTCGAAGTTTGCGAATTTGTTTCTCGACACCTCGTGCTGACATATCTATTTCCATGGCTATTTCTGCAGCTGATATTGTCGGCTTGTTCTTGATTAAATCAAGGATTTTCTCCGAACTTTTTGAGGCTTTCTCCGAACTTTTCTCCGAACCAAGTACACCTTTCTCCGAACTTTTTGAGTTTGTTTCCGAACTCGTTCCCGAACTTTTCTCTGAACTGTGGTAGCATCCTTCATGAACAGGAATTGTCACCAAGAAAGTAAGACGATCATCGGTCGTCTCAAAGAATGCACGAGGCGAACCATTTTCAGCCAGTTTGGCCTGAATGGTCGGGACGCCCGTTGAGCGGCCTTCTGTCAAATCAAGTTCCTTTAAGAAGTCACCCAAACGACGGTTGCGATAGCGGCGGCTCTTAAGCATGTCGCCCCTTTCAATGTCCTCCTTAGGAATACTGCGGTCAGGACCTGGACAGTTAAGAATTGATATTCCTGATGGCTCAATAGTTATCTCGATAGGTTCATGTTGCATGAAATCCCTATGATATACCGAATTCACGACAGCCTCTTCTATAGTATCGTAGGGATAGTTCCAAAAGCGGTCTGCCTCTTGCCTTCCTGAAACTTTGCGTACATACTCTTTGAGCACATTGCTCTTGATGTAGCCCATCGTCTCTTTTATCATTTGCGGAACACTACCTTTGAATGTCACTTCCGTGAAATTGTTCGGATCTTTAAGCTTGCCATTAGGGAACGTCACCACGTCAATCTGAGTGTAGGGAAAGAACTTGCTCGGATTCTCACAGAACATCATAGCTGCCACGTTACGAATCAAGCGGTTCTCTTTTGGCCCCGTGTATAGTTCCATCTGGTCAAGAATCTTCGGAAGAGGTATCGTTGCCACTTGGTCAGCCAACCTGCTACCCACCTTAACGAGATAGTCGCGAAGTAGTACCAGTGAAATGTCCTCTAACTGAATATCGTCGTTGCCTCGCTCGTCAAATGGCACTCGACTGGCCAATTCTCGCAGTTCGTCCAGTATCTCACCCTTAGCGATGATGCTGCTTGTACCACTACGAATGTAGAAATACTCTTTGCTTCCACTCTTTGCCGTCACATTCTCAGGCACAGAGTAAGGACGATTGATGCCGGCTGGACACCATATCACCAGCACCTGCTTTCCATCCACTTCCTCAACGCTTGTCCTGGGCATATAATAAGGTGACAGCTTATTGTTATAGCCCACCATGTCCTGGAGAATGCCGTCAATCTTTTCGATGGGTACACCTTCTACAGGTCGAATGGCCATCCCTGCATCATCACTATCGACGCCCACGAGGATATACCCCCCACCAAGGTCTTCGAAATCATTGGCGAAAGCACATACGCTATGGTATATGCTTGCCGGATTCCAACCTTTCTTAAACTCAATCCTGTTGGATTCTATCTTCTGCTTGTTCAGCAGGTCTTCTATGTTTATTGCTAATGCCATAATTGTTTGCAAAATTAATCATTCCTAAACATCCTAGTATGCCCTTAATTGTGAATCAAACACTTCACAGGAGTCCCCTTGATTACATGCTTTTTTCTTGATTAAGTTTTTTTTGAAGGACTATGCTATTTACATACTTCACAACCAATGAAATGTCACTATATTTCCTTTTTATTGGTGTGTGAAATCCGTAGGGATACTTAATTGCAGTCCATGGTCCACGCCTTCCACCATACCATACAGGTATCCATTTATCGTCAAGCTTATCTACATTTTCCTCAAATGTCTTATAAATTGTACCAACTTCAAATATTCCTAAACTTTGAAAAAACAGATGAACACTTTTCTTAAATTCTACTCTACCTGCATATTCTATCGGGAGGATCATATTATAGACATCAGATAGGGAAAAATCGCATTTTATGTCTATGCGTTTCAACATTGATAGTAAAAAGCTTTGTAAATCATAAATAGTTTCGAAATCCTTTATGCCTATCACATATTGCTCATGCGTATAAACAAACCAGCCTCCATCACGGTCTGTATTATATTTTGGAGTAAAATCGACTTTTGGGACTATCATAATAAGCCTACTTTTTGAAATAGAAATTGAGCATAGAATATCTGTGGATTTTTCATTAAAGGACCATTCAGGATACCCCAACTCCAAACCTTCATTTTCATCTATGTGTTGCATAGGGAACAGTTTTGGCGATTTCGATGTAGGTGCAAGATTACGAATTTGACATATATGCAAATAGTCTTTGGGCCTATGGATTGCCTCTCGGAATTGGGCTTTCATGATCTCCATGTTGAACTTATGGCTCAAATACTGAATTCCATCTACGAAATTAAATAGCCCCGAGAGATGAAAACTACGTGATAACGGTAGACTCTTGCATTTTACCTCAAAAAAGTCATTATGAAATTTAACCAAAACAATAAGTTCTCCACCGCTTGCTGATTTGATTTCGGTATATACAGATTGGGAGATTAGTTCATCCCAAGATGCGTAGTCAAACTTAAGAGTATCGCTTTCTATAAAATAACCTTTATTTTCTTGCTTTATTTCCATAATACAATTTATATGATATAATAAACGAGTTGAACTGTTGAATACCTATATAAACAGACTTTCTTTAATCTTATCCCTAAATATTTGATAGGTTTCACATACGCTATCAACAAGGTCTCTGACCTCCTCTTGGTGTTGTTCAATTTTGCCATAATAGGAATTAAAATCCGAAATAACAAACTCTTTGCATATAATGTTATGAAGCCCAAATAGTTCTTCTCTTAAATTGTTATCTATTTCTTCTTGGCTATGTTCTACCAATGGATCTAACCCTAGCCAATCATGTGAAACATACATTATAATACTAAGTCGCTTTTTCATAATGCAAATAGACTTGACAAAGTCTTCATATGTTTTATTTAGGTCACTTATTATATACCGATTTTGAGGGTAGTCTGTAAAACAAATAGCACTATTCCATAATTTGCCATCATAGCCAGTATGTGTATAACTATGCCTCATACTCAGCAATCCATCCATTAATTCTTCCTCATTAACTAATGATGTGAATTTTTTAAAAATATCCGTATCATGCTTCTTTATTGAAGCAGAATTAAAACGTCTAACAATATCATCATAGTTATTAATGATTGCCAATAGAAAATCGCCAAGTTTCAATTCGGTTTTCTCCTTATTGCTATATCTGTATTGGCTGATTCTGTTTTGTCTAATATCAAAAGGCATATTCAAACTTTCGGAATATGCTGTATTTGATACACAAATGATTCTTTCCCAGCCCAAACGGCTTACTGCGTATCCTAGTTCAAATAGAACATTCGGATTAGGCAAATCTTTGTTATTGAAAGTTGTGATTGGTGTAACATCACAAACAAAGATATTGCATTTGTCAATTTTAGAGATAACTTTGTCTACAATATTAGGAGAGCCAGCACAATCACCTACACTTTCTTTTATTTCAATAGAACAATCTGACCTAGATGCAAAATCATTAAGAAGTCCTTTTATATAATTTCTATTATACTTGGATTCTGTATCTGACTGCCAAGAAAAGAATATAACATATTTCATATTATTCGCCCTGTTTTATTATCCAGTAATACTTCAAAATATAACTTCAGAGCGTAATCCAAAGAGGGTTTCTATTTCATTCTGCAAATACGGTATTTCTAGCACATAGGGCTTATTATACGATGGATGAAAAATACCCAAGCGCAACTTACTCACAGTGATGCCATAGTTCTTTTCGAGAATGTATTTATACAAACTCAATTGCAGAGCATAATGATAGTAAGGGCTATCATCCAGAGTCTCTATTGGCGGTAAAGCCTTTACGCCATATTGACTATTCTTTATTGGCAAACCGTTCTTAGCTATCAGTTTATCACTTCTCTTCCAGTCATATATAATATATTCCCCATTTTGGTAATCAACAAAATCTATCGTTCCTGCAATCTTCTGGTCCCAGTCATATACAGCCCATTCTGTACGATATGGCTTTAGGGTAATCTTGTTTGCAAATATCTTAAACAGTTCAAAGGTTTCATCCGTTGAAACAGGTTTGCCAAGATAATAAGATTCTATCTTCTCATGCATTGCAGTGCCTTGCTCCCGGCTCTCCCGTCTTTTTTTATCCCACATTTCCAGGACTTCTTCTTTGGTAATACCTAATGCTTCTGCCTTTCGCTTAGCATGAAACTCAGAGTTGAACTCTGGGAAACAGTTCTTTACAAATGTGGTAACAGAATCAAGTGGAGTGCCATCAACGATATATAGATGGTCTGCTTTACGAAAAGAAATGTTATCATCCCTCCAATGTTTATTACGTATGTTGAAACGATATTGTTCTAACCGTTTCTCCTCGGCTTCGCGTCTCTTCCGTTCTTCTTCTTCACGTATTATTCGTTCCCTTTCTTCTTTTTCATAAATGATCTTTTTCATCTCGTTTGCCCATTGTCTTGCCGCCGTTTTATTAAAACATACATTCTCCTGCATAGATAAATCTAATACTCTCTTGAATCCTTTTTCTGCACGTTCCTTCCGTATAGGATCTAACATACGAGTTACGAAATCTACTATAGATCCTCCTCTTACGGATTTCATCCTCTCAAGGTAAGTGTCTGTCGTTTGATTTTTTTTCAAATATACATATCTCGTTTTGTAAAAAGAACAGATTTGATCCTGCAACCATTCTTGATGTTCATACATGTGTTTCCACACATTTGATGAATCTTTAAGCCATGTCTCCGATATTTCATTCAAAAGATCATAATATTCTTTCTTTATTTCATTCTTTTTTTGTGATTTTATGTCAGAGATCTGCAAATTAATATTTCGAATACGCGATTGATCTAGTTCTACTATTTTTTCGAGCCTTGAAATCTCTTTTTCTCTTTCCTTTTCTTGTTCCCTTCTTGCCCTTTCTAATTCTTGCTCACGTTCTCTCTCCCATTCCCATGCTTTGTTTATTCTCGAATTTCTCTCTTCCTCAGATTCTCCTAGTTGTAAGATGATATTATAAGGATTAATAGCTGATATATGATTTATATATGAAAAGGGAAGGGGAAAATTTTTTAGTCTAAAAAGTTCTTGTGAAGAAGCCCCTATTTTTTTTTTCTTTTGCTCTAGAGTTTCAATCTCTGGATTTGTGTATTTCCATAACGAATCAGAAATCTCAAATTGTATTATTTGTGAATGTAATTGACTTAATTGTTCAACGCATTTTAATTGGATCTTTTTTAATGAAGCATTGTTACAATATGCCTTTGAATATTCTTGAAAGCATTCTTCATGAACTCGGTGTGGCCCAACATAATATGGAAAAGCTATTTCTTTGATAAAATCAACAAAGATATCATATCTCTTAATACTATTGACAAAGTACTTGTCATCATTAATTGAAGATTCTAATTGACTTAAATTTGAAAGGAGAACCGAACATGTTTGATCCGGAAGGTCATTAATGCCTGGAAAGTGACCATATTTCTTGTCTTTTATTGTTTGATATGATTCAAGAGTAATATTTTCGTTCTGGGATATTGGTAACATATCTACTCCTGTTGTATTTCTAAAAAACATTTCGAAGAGAAATTCATATTCAAAATAGTATCTAACTAATTTCTCTTTGTATGAAGCATTATTAGAGTAAATAATATTTCTGTATCCACTAATTTCATTCACCCTGCTCAAGAAAAATGATTTGTCAACAATACTACAACGGTCGATATCAACGTTCCTATGCATAAGAGCATATAACTTCAAATCTATTCCATGCAAATTTCGCAAAGAAAGATATTTATGATGTATAATGTCCATTTCATCATACATCTTAATATAGGCATCCCACTCTTCACCCATTTCGTAAGCATAGGCTTCAAGCTCTTCAAAAGTATCACCATATTTAGAGTAATATTTTGATTTTTCATATTGAGAAAGTTTCTGCATAATCTTGTTAGGGAATTTTTTTGTTTTGAATTGTCAGATTTTGACCACAAAGATAATGATAAATATCGGAATACCATCAAACACTCCTATAATTCTTTGCTTTTTTAGATACATTTTAACAGTTGAGAGCGATTTGCAGACGCTATTTGCTGCAAATCGCTCTAACTTAATTGCTTTGTGCACCTCAATAAGATTGACCTTTCTTCTTTGTTGCAGATTCCAGCCCCAGTTTCTTCGTACCATCCCAATTGGTGAGCTGATCTGCACAGCCATTGGAGCCACCAAGTGAAGTGTAGGTTTCTGCACTACATGACATATAATCAACGAAAGAGATAAAGTTGTCTATGATAGATGGCTCGTAGGTCACATCCCGTTCTGCAAATAAATGTGTCCAACTAGTGACGCACTCTACATTGAATTTTGAACAATCACGCCATGGCATACCAAGAAGGAAGTTGTTGACAGCCGAGGTTATACCTTCCTTTGAATCAAGGCTCAATTTCATCTTATGGGCAACAGCTATGATGCCGTAGTAGATGGATGCTGCCTCTTTGTCGTTGAAGTTTGTTCTATTTGAAAGTGCAAATGCTCTGAGAGCAGAATGCCCTTCTGCAATGAAACGATTGAGAATGTTATGGTATCGATCTTGCTTCTCTGCGGCAAGTCGAGCCTCACGCTCTTTGCGCTCCTTTACCTTCCTTGCTGCCTCGTTGTACTCTGGCTCCATCCAGAGAGCATTCCACTTCCTTAATAGGTTATGATAAGCTGACTGAAGCGAATCCAGTTCGCTTTCTGCCTTGTCAGCACGACTGGTTTCTGCATTCTTGGCATTACGCAGTCGCTCTACGGCGTTCTCATCGATGAGTGTCAAGTGGTATTTGAGTCCATTCAATTCTTCTGTGAGAGTGGTTACTTTTGCACGAAGTCCTCGTATTTCAATATCCTTTGATGAGATGATTCCTTCTTTGCTCTTCAATTCATTGGAAAGGTTCTTGTTCGTGTCCCATGACATGCGGAATTGTTGTCCCAAGGTTTCTGCAGACGGTTCACTTTTCCATTTCAATCCCGCAGCTTTGATAAAGGCACCAATGGTTTCTGTGACACCAGCATCATAAAACTCTTTGAGCTTTGCAGCCTCTTCATTCTTGTACTTACCAGGTTGGAAGATTTTGGCAAGGAAGCCGGATTGAGCAGTCTTCAAATCCTTCAAGGCTTTCTCTCTCTGTTGTGTGACAATAGATGCTTCTGCTTCAATCTCCGCTTTCAGTTTCTCTGCCTCTGCTATGGCCTGTTTCGCCTGACGTTCAGCTTCCAACACAACCTTGCTCTTGTGTCTGCGTTCCCTTTTCTCCTCCTCGGAGAGTTCTTGGTATGGGATGCCTCGTTCCAAACCATACTTCTTGCCCACCTCATTATAGTACTTTGTGTGGAGGTCAGAGAGGTACTCGGACTTGTCTTTGACCGTCTCGCCCCATACCTTGGCATACGATACACGCTCTACCACACCTTTTGTTGACTCAGTCTTGATGTAGTTGCCGCGTTCCTCCTTGGACAAGACCTTCCATTCTTTCGTTGACAGAACCTTGTCGGGATTGCCCTTGTTGACATACTGACTGCCGATGCGTCCACGCTTCTTGACTTGCTCTACAGGAACGGTCAAGGCATGAGCGTGAACACCGGTCTCATCACAATGCACGTCAAAGCCGATGATGTTTTCCTCGCCCCACATACGGCAGCAGAATTGATACGTATCCTTTGCCCATTCATAGATAGCTGGCATCAGCTTGATGTGGCTATTGTCTGCGTATGGGTCAGAGGTGTCTATCTGTTGTTCGCCAAAGGCCAGTCGTTTCATCACTTCGTGGTCACCACCAAAGATAATATTCACCAATCCGTTTGGACTGTTCTTCGCTATCTGGTCGGGATGATTGGCATCCATGTATGGTTTGAACCCCAATTCATCGTGACGCTGCTGGAGGCGTTGATGAAGTGGAGTAGGATTGGAGCCAAGGGGCATGACTTTGCCCCCCTTGGTGATTTCAAAGTTGAGGTGCTTGCGTGAGAAGTTGTAGTGGTTGTTCTTCTCCGTCTCGGCATTCTTGGACTGGTAACGTTTCTCGTCCCAACCTCTACGCTCTGCCTCGTTACCCATCTGTGCAGAGAATGATTTCTTGTCTGCGCCAACATGGATGGACGCGCGTGGTATGTTCATTTCCATTGAAACTTTTGTATTAGGGTTATACATTGTTTATAATGTCTGTAAGTGGAGGATGCCAGGTCTCGGGCGGTGCCTGAGCATAATAGGAGGACTTTTTAAGTGAGCGGCTATAGCCAGTGAATCTAAAAGTCCCTATTATGTTTAGGACTTTTACAAAAGTCCGTTAAGCCACACGGGGCGAGGCTTCTCCATTGTCATAATTTCCGATAGCAGTTTTGACTGGTATGTACCAAATGACCTTGACGGATGTAGTCATTAATCCATTTGGCAGTAGTACTCTCAGGATAGCCTTGCTTCTTGGACATAGCCCGATAGGTCTCTCTGTCAAAAGTGTCTGGCAGAGCGGCCAACAGCTGCTCCATCTTTCCTTTCTTCGTGACAATCTCCCCATGCCCATTAGTAGTGACCTTGCTCTGTGGCAGATGGGCATAGCAATAGACTGTATGGTAGATGAGTACATCGCCCACCGCCATGGCTATGTCGAAATCATCTTTTGAGCATCGCAACAAAATCCGGCTACCGTCCTTTGGAGTCAGTGCAGAAGGATTGGGCGTTTCGTCCATGAACCTGATGGAGGTCAGTACCATCATAATGCGAAATACAGTGAAGGCCAGACGGCGCACTACACTCTGCATATCATGCGAGATGTCATCGACCGCCTCTTGATTCATCTGTCTGAAATGCTCATTGAACACCTTGCAGTATTCTTGCGGAATGACAATGCGGTAACTGCCACCACGGAAGAATGCCTCGCGGCGTTGCTTGTATAACTTACCCAACTGGAAGAATCTCTCTCGCAAAGTGTAGTTGTCAGAATTGTGGCTGACACTCTCGACAAGGACATCACGGAATTCTGCCTTGAATGGCATGTGATAACAGGTGATACGTGAGAAGGTGCCATCCTCAGCCTGAGGTGTCAAAGTGTAGAGCTGTCCAGGCGTTCCAGAAAGACATATGGCAAGCATCGGTCTCTCAATGACACGATATTCGTCATCTTTTCTGCGGCTCAGGTCTATGGGTTCATGGTGATAGCTCTTGCGGATGATGGTGCTGTAGTCACCATACTCCGATTTCAGTATGGCGCTCAGTGTATCACATTCCGTATCGAATATCAGACCTATGCCGTCGTTGTTGTCCAACTGCTGTATGACGGATGCCGCACTACTGTTGGTAGGAATGAAGAGTGTACGACGGTGTGGTGCTTCATCAACATTGGAAGTATCTTTCTCGCCAGACTTTGACTCGCTTTTACTCTCCTTATATTCTCTCATCAGCCGCTCGGAAGCTTCACGCAGTTCGTTGTGGATGGGAGCCACAATCTCGCGACAATATTTCAGCGAGCCTTTGCCCATACCGGCATCGGCCATAACAAAGAAGTATAGCATAGGGTACCAATCATCGTAATTGTATTCACTGACTACATTGTGGAGTGTGGCTGAGATGCAAGTCAACGTGCCCATCAGCATCATATCTCGGTCATCTTCTGAGATGCAGTTGCCCAACACTTCCTTCAGGAAAGGTGGAAGCATGTCGTATATGAAGGCAGGGAAATGTGGAAGGGATTCTTCTTCCAAAATCCATTTGGAGTCCACTTCGATAGGCTGGATATTTGGTTTTTTGGATATTTGGTTGTCAGAGCCATAAGTCCAAATATCCAAAGTTCCAACGACAGGCTCTTGGATTTCTTTGGGATTGGAAATGTCTATACCAGCATCTTTCGCCATCTGAAAGAATGTGGCAATAGTAATACCATCCCCATGTGCAGCCAAGCATTTGTTAAATTGCTTATCTGTATCACTCGTATTATACTCTACGTTTTGCCGGCTGACCCGATGGAAGAAACATCTTCCAGCTTCTTGGAACTCGCTTGTGAAAGCAAAACCAACTTTTAGCCAGTTGTCATAGCCGCTTGTAATATCTATTCCCTTCTGTTCGATAACAGATACGATACGCTCGACCTTGGCTCGGGTGTCTTCGATTGAGGTGGGATATGCTGATGGCACATTACTTGTGTTACAGTCCTTTGTATTATTTTTAGAAGGGACATTCTCCCATTCTTCTGGTGAAAAAGTTTTCATCTTTAACGTTTTTGTATTTAGGGTTAATAAAAGCTTCTGGGTCATGTGGAATGAAGCAGGAGCGAGAGATGTCACTACCAGATTTGTCTGGCTCAGGATAGCCATTGGCTACGAGATAGTTGAATACTGCATTGAAGAAACGGCTATGCTCCCATCCCATGCGGAATACTTGGATTATCCATTTCAACCCATCGCCTGAAGGAGAGCGAAAAAGGAGTTCTGTCTCAAAGCAAGGGTCATTGAGCAGTTTCTCATGCAACGAAGGAATGTCGGCCACATGGTCGAAGTCGATACATAGCAGATCGGACTGCTGCAACAGACCGTCCTTGTTTCGAGTATGGAAGATACCAGAGAATGCGCAGAAGTCGAAGTTCTCAGCTTTGTACTTCCGTGCCTGGTCTTTATCCATGATGGAGCGCAACATTTCTGTTTGCTTCTTCGCATATGGACCAACGATGTAGCGGTAGATGTCAGGAATACCGATGCAGCGCAGTGGCTCCGTGTTGCGGATGGGTTTTCGGAAGAAGGAAAAAGACAGCAGTTCTCCCTCTTTGACTCCGAAAAACTCCTCATAGACAGAAAGGTGGTTATACATGGTTGCGTGTCACCTCCTTTCTGACTATGGGATTATTGGCTACATACGCACATGCTTCATCGTAAATATCATTGACAGACTTACGGGTGGTCTGCATTAGCCAGTTGTCGATTTCTGACTTACGGAAGATGATGCTCTTTCCATTCTTGTGGAAGGGAATGGTGCGATTACTCGTCCAGCCGTAAACCGTTTGTTCGGCTGGATGGTTAGGGAGGTAGTTGCATAGGTCTTGCAGTGAGAACCATGCATCTGCCTCTACATTGTTGTTTGACTGCAGAGCGTCGAACTTCTGTTCAAGCGTCTTCAACTTTTCTAAAATGCTTGCCATAAGCTGCGGCATTGCATCGAATGATGGTACTGTTGTACACATATAAGTGATGTTTTAAGTTGGCTGCAGCGATATGCTACAGTCACTCTCTTTGGGAAGAAAGCGACTGCAAAAGTATCGTGAAAAGCAATGGTGATTTGGGCATGATTCAGGGCATAAAAGGAACATACTCAGCATGGTCTTATCTTATCTGTATCATACTGATAATCAGCGATAATAAAAGTGATAAAGTTGAAAATTAATTTTATTATGGCAACGTTATGATTGGTATCATATCCCTATCATAACGAAATTGACAACAAAAGGCCAAATATGAAGAAAGCCACTCACACATGAATGTGAATGGCTATGGGATGTGAACAACTTAAAAGTTACGGTATGCTTAGACCTATGGTAGCGGAATACGAACTATTCTTTCTTGGAGTCGATGGGAGTTCCAAGCATGTCATCAGAGAGGGTGATTTGGATGGCATCAGCGGCAGCATCCTTCTTTGCATCAACTATCTTGGCATAGATTTGAGTTGTTGTTACCTTCTTATGACCGAGCATTTTGCTGACGGTATAGATGTCCGTACCATTAGTCAACTGCAAGGTTGCATAGGTGTGGCGAAAACAGTGAAAGGTGATGTGCTTGGTGATACCAGAGGCTTCTATCCATCGTTTCACAGGTCGGTTAATCCATGATGGGTCTTGTAGCCCTTCAAAGACAAGGCGGTCTGCATCCCCTCGTTCACCACATAAGGAATATGCTTGGTCAGAAATTGGCATATACTCTACACCCTTGGTCTTCTGTTGAGTAAAATGGAGTTGGTAATGTTCCTTGTCTTTCACAATATCGCGCCACTTCAGTTGTTTGATGTCACTATGGCGCAATCCTGTCAAGGCAGAAAACAAGGCTGCTCTCTTGAGGATTTCGCTATCACATGGTGTAGCTGCCAGTTGGTTAAGTTCTTCCAGTGTCAGATACTCGCGTTGGCTTTCCTCGTAGTATATATTCTTAACCTTGGCTGCAAGGTCAATGGTCAAGTAACCATCAATGAAGGCTTGATGTAGTCCTACCTTGAATATAGAGAAATAGGTAGATGCTGTATTAGCGGATATGGTTCCCTCCTTACTACCTCCCTGGGGCGCATTTTGTAGAAAGACCTTGTAATCCTCGATTAGGTTCAAGTCAATGCTGCCGAATAGAAGAGGTTTCCCTCCAGTGTATAGCTTCATCAATGCCAGTTCTCTTTTCCAGTTCACTTGAATTGACTTGGAACTGTTCTTGTGACGTTTGTCCTTTAGCTCTTCAAAGTACTTGATGAAGTCGCACTTTGACCTTTCGTTTTGTGCTGCTTGTTCTGCCTCCGAGTCTGTGTACAAAGACTGATTATCGTATTCGTGCTGACGGAGGTCACGTACCTTGTCTGCAAAGATGCAGGCCTCTTGATCTTTTTGCGAGCGGCACATGATGATTCCATTGGCATCACGCTTGGGACGATAGTACGCTTTCCCATCTGGTAGAGTTCTTCCAGAACTATTCTTGTCAAAGATGGGTGTCGTTATATAGCGACCAAGTGGTTCATGCTTGCGAAGTGGTTTGTCTTTGCCTGGCTCAAAGACAGGAAAGCTTTCGATGAGCAATGACCACTGCTCTTTGTATTCGGATTTACGGAGTATTACCTTGAATACCGTGCGCTTCATTGGAGTCTTCATAACTTGATAGATTTATAAAGTTTGTCGATTTCTGATTTTGGAGCGTAAACATAGTTACCTATCTGTCGGGTAGGGATAGAGAACTTGCGGATGTGGGCCCATACCGATGAATCATGAATTCTGAACTTCTTTGAGATTTCACCGATGGTATAGCAATTCTCGGGTTCGAGATTGTATGTCTTGGGAATAGGCTTCTTAGCAGCCTTCCGCACTTTCTTCCTCAGTTCGTAACGCTCATCCAAATCAGAACGTTTCAGTCTTAGCTGACGTTGGCCGAGATTAACGGACGGAAGTTTCTTTAACCGAATGTCACGATACAATGTACTACGTTCAACGCAGTACATTGCTATTGCCTCTGCTGCTGTTAGATACTCCTTGATGTCTGGAATTTCCTTCGCCATCTGCTCATACTTCTTTTCCTTCTCTTCCTGAGCCTTTTTCCTCTTAGAGGCTACAGCGGAACAGTTGTGAGAACAATACACAGCATCAATGGTGCGAATCTCAAAGATGGTTCCGCATATAGGGCACTTCCTTCGGATATGATAATTTGCCTTTGCCATTTCTTATATATAATAAGGTATATGTCTTTAAGTTTAACTTCGTCAACCTTTAAGTCGCGTGAACGATTTGGTGCAAATTTACGATAAATATCCGAAATCAGAGCCAAATATACAAAGTTTAACTAAAACAAAAATCGGTGCAACTCAATGAGTTACACCGATTCGTTTATTGTTGCTTATTGCTGTTTATCAGCCTTACTTCACCTCCTCGAAGTCGGCATCCTGGATGTCGTCCTGCGGGTTGTGGCCTTGGGTCTGCTGACCGCCCTGGAAGCCTGCGCCACCAGCTTGCTGATCGGCACCGGGCTGAGGACCGGCCTGCTGGTACATCTTGGCTGAGGCGGCCTGCATCACCTGGTTGAGGTTGTTGATGGCAGAGTCGATGGCAGCGATGTCGCCGGATTTGTGGGCATCCTTGAGCTGCTGGACGGCCTGCTCGACGTTCTGCTTGTCGGCACCGAGCTTGTCGCCGTTCTCGTTGAGGAAGGTCTCGGTCTGGAAGATCATGGAGTCGGCCTGGTTCATCTTGTCGATGCGCTCGCGCTCCTTCTTGTCCTGCTCGGCAAACTGCTCGGCCTCGGCCTTCATGCGGTTGATCTCGTCCTGCGAGAGACCCGACGAAGCCTCGATGCGGATGGCCTGCTCCTTGCCGGTGGCCTTATCCTTAGCCGAAACCTTCACGATGCCGTTGGCGTCGATGTCGAAGGTCACCTCGATCTGAGGAACGCCGCGGCGTGCGGGGGCGATGCCGGTGAGGTTGAACTGTCCGAGGCTCTTGTTCTGCGAGGCCATGGGGCGCTCTCCCTGGAGCACGTGGATGGTCACCTCGGTCTGGTTGTCGGCAGCCGTTGAGAACACCTGGCTCTGCTTGCAGGGGATGGTCGTGTTAGCATCGATCAGCTTAGTCATGACGCCGCCAAGGGTCTCGATGCCGAGGGTCAGCGGGGTGACGTCGAGCAGCACGATGTCCTGGCCGGTCTCCTGATTGAGGATGGCACCCTGGATGGCTGCGCCTACGGCCACCACCTCGTCGGGGTTAACGCCCTTCGAAGGCTCCTTGCCGAAGTAGTTCTTCACGAGGGCCTGCACGGCGGGGATACGGCTCGAGCCGCCGACGAGGATGACCTCGTTGATGTCGTTGACCGAAATGCCGGCGTCGCGGACGGCGTTCTGGCAGGGCACGAGGCAGGCCTGGATCAGGTTGTGGGCCAGCTGCTCGAACTTAGCGCGGGTGAGCGTCTTCACCAGATGCTTGGGCACGCCGCCGACGGGCATGATGTAGGGCAGGTTGATCTCCGTGGTCGTTGAGGACGACAGCTCAATCTTAGCCTTCTCGGCAGCCTCCTTCAGACGCTGCATGGCCATGGGATCCTGGGTGAGGTCAGCGCCCTCGTCGTTGCGGAACTCCTGAACGAGCCAGTCGATGATGACCTGGTCGAAATCGTCGCCGCCGAGGTGGGTATCACCATTGGTGGAGAGCACCTCGAAGACACCACCGCCGAAGTCGAGGATCGAGATATCGAACGTACCGCCACCGAGGTCGAAGACGGCAATCTTCATGTCCTTGTTGGTCTTGTCAATACCGTAGGCCAGTGCGGCAGCCGTAGGCTCGTTGACGATACGGCGGACGTTCAGACCGGCAATCTGTCCGGCCTCCTTGGTGGCCTGACGCTGTGAGTCAGAGAAGTAGGCGGGCACGGTGATGACGGCATCCGTCACCTCCTGGCCGAGATAGTCCTCGGCGGTCTTCTTCATCTTCTGGAGCACCATGGCCGAAATCTCCTGCGGCGTATACTTGCGGCCGTCGATGTCGACGCGGGGATAGCCGCCCTCGTTGACGACCGTGAACGGCACGCGCGAGATTTCCTTCTCCGTCTGCTGCCATGTCTCGCCCATGAAGCGCTTGATGGAGTAGACCGTCTTCTTCGGGTTGGTGATAGCCTGACGCTTGGCGGGGTCGCCCACCTTGCGCTCGCCGCCATCGACGAATCCCACTACTGAAGGCGTCGTACGCTTGCCTTCGCTGTTAGCAATCACAACCGGTTCGTTGCCTTCGAAAACGGCTACGCACGAGTTGGTTGTACCTAAGTCAATACCAATAATCTTTCCCATAATTCTTATTCTTTTTTTATTTGTTATTATTCAATTATTTATTATGGCTCATGTTGAGTCGATAAACATATTACAAAACGTGTGCCAACCCGCTTGGGCTGGCACACGTCTGACAACTTGTCAGCCGGTGTGGGCGTGTTGGCAGAAGATTCAAGCTCGCAGTCTGTCAGTAATGAGCTTCGTCTACCATTCGCATAAAATAGCTGTGCAGGCGCTTGTCGGCGTCAAGTTCGGGATGAAAAGCTGTGGCCAACTGCCACTTCTGTCGTGCAGCCACGATGTGGCCTTCGATGTGTGCCAATGGCTGACACATTGTGGTGTCATTCACCTCCTCAATATATGGCGCACGAATAAACGTCATGGGGATGTCGGTGCCAATGCCTTCAACCGTGCCTGTTGTGCGGAAACTGCCGAGCTGCCGGCCGAATGCATTGCGTCGCACCCGTATCTGCATGGTTGAAAGATGAGTATCAGCCAGCAAAATCATGCCTGCACACGTAGCGAAGACAGGCATGCCGCCCACGATGGCCTCACGAAGCGGAACTGACAGTCCGAGAGATTGCATCAGCAGCGCCTGTACCGTGCTTTCGCCGCCTGGCAAGACCACGCCTCGCCCACCACCGTCGGTCGCAGACAGAAACTGTTTCCAGTCGGCCAGCTGGCGGATTTCGCATGTGTCGGCTCCCAGTTCCTTCAACCTTTGCACATGTTCGATGAAAGCCCCTTGCAGGGCCATGACTGCAATTCTCATACGCCTCGTTCTGCCATGAGGAGAGTGATCTCCTGTTCATTGATGCCCACCATTGCCTCGCCCAGGTCGGTGCTGAGTTCAGCCAGCATGTGGGCGTCCTGATAGTTCGTGACGGCCTGCACGATGGCGGCAGCACGTCGTTCGGGATTGCCGCTCTTGAAGATGCCGCTGCCCACGAACACCCCCTCGGCGCCCAGCATCATCATCAGCGCAGCATCGGCAGGCGTAGCCACGCCCCCGGCGGCGAAGTTGACCACAGGCAGACGTCCGTTTTGGTGAACATACTGCACCAGTTCGAGTGGAGCTTGCAATTGTTTGGCCGCTTCAAAAAGCTCATCGTCGGCCATACTGACCAGCCGGCGTATCTCGCTTCGCATCAGACGCATGTGGCTGACAGCCTGCACCACGTCGCCCGTGCCGGGCTCGCCCTTGGTGCGAATCATCGTGGCCCCCTCGGCAATGCGTCTGAGGGCCTCGCCCAGGTTGCGTGCGCCACAGACGAAGGGCACCAGGAACTGAGTTTTGTCGATGTGATGCACGTTGTCGGCAGGCGACAGCACTTCGCTCTCATCGATGTAGTCAATCTCCAAGGCTTGCAGGATTTGGGCCTCAGCGATGTGGCCGATGCGACATTTGGCCATGACCGGTATGCTGACGGCCTGCTGGATGCTGCGAATCAGTCGGGGGTCGCTCATGCGGCTGACGCCGCCAGCGGCGCGTATGTCGGCGGGAATGCGCTCCAGGGCCATGACGGCGCAGGCTCCGGCAGCTTCGGCGATGCGGGCCTGCTCGGGTGTGGTCACGTCCATGATGACGCCGCCTTTGAGCATCTGTGCCAGTTGTCGGTTCAGTTGTTGCCTTTCGTTTTGCATTGTTTTTTTATGAGTTTAATTTATGCTTCGTGTCCCCATTGCCCTGTTCTTCTGTTTCGTCGGCGAAACGCCTCGCTGCTTTTTGAAGAAGCGCGACAGATGGGCCTGCGACGAGAACCCCATTAACGAGGCAATCTCCTTCAGCGAGTGTGGGGTAGTGGTCAGCAGCCGCTCAATCTCGGTCGTGATGCGCTCGTCGATCACGGACTTTGGCGAACGGTTGGCAATTCTTCGGGTGACTTGTCCTAAGTAGCGAGGGCTGACGTTGAGCTGCTCGGCATAGAACGCCACGTCGGCATAGCGGCGGAAGAACCGCTCCACGGCTGCGATGAATTGTCTGTATAGCTCGTCGGCCCGACAGCTCGTGACGGCATAGCCTGTAGGTGTGCTGCCCGTCAGCTGTCGTGCTTGCCTCAGTGCCTCGGTGGGCTGCAGGCCGCGACCCAGCAATACGGCTGTCGCAGCCGACAGACGGTTGACCTGTCCGTGCGGGCCTTCAGGACGTGGCCTCAGCACCATCGTGCAAAGAGGCAGGATGAGGCGCTGGATGGATTCGTTGACCTCGTCGGACACCAGCCGTTCACCCCGAACCGACTCCACTACCGGGGCATAGACCACATGCTGGGGCCGATAGCTGCGGATGACGTCGGCAATGACCTCGACGACGTCGGTGCGGCGTAGCAGTCCGATCTTCACCACTTGCGGCTGCAAGTCGTTGACGATAGCCTCCATCTGCAATCTGACCGCCGTGGCAGGCAGGTCGTAGAACTCCTGAATGCCCAGCGTATTCTGGGCCGTGACAGAGGTGACGACCGATACGGGCGTAGCCCCCATTTCACCGATCAGCCGGATGTCGGCCTGAATGCCCGAGCAGCAGGTGCCGTCGCTGCCGGTGATGGTCAGTATGGTTGGTGTCTGGTTCATTGATGTCGCTGTTTTTGTGGGTGCAAAGTAACTGAAAACAATCGAGCCCTGCAAATGCAGTTCCTGTTATGCAAAAAGAAAGTACAATATCGATAAAAAAAGAATCACGAATTTAAGAATTTGAGAACTTGCTTATTCAAAGCCAACATTCTCAAATTCTCAAATCCGTGAAGTCCCAATGATGCGTCTATGCCTGCTCGGCTGTCAGCTTCTCCATGATCTGGGCCTCCAGCTCGTCGCAGAGCTCGGGGTTGTCCTTGAGCAGCTGCTTGGTGGCGTCGCGTCCCTGGGCCAGCTTCGAGTCGCCGTAGGAGAACCACGAGCCGCTCTTCTTGATGATGCCATATTCGACGCCGAGGTCGACGATCTCGCCAATTCTCGAGATGCCCTCGCCGAAGGTGATCTCGAACTCAGCCTTGCGGAAGGGTGGGGCGACCTTGTTCTTGACGACTTTCACGCGCACTTGGTTGCCGATGACCTGGTCGCCGTCCTTGATGGAGGTGACGCGGCGTATGTCGAGGCGAACGGATGCGTAGAACTTGAGGGCGTTGCCGCCGGTGGTCGTCTCTGGGTTGCCGAACATGACGCCGATCTTCTCGCGCAGCTGGTTGATGAAGATGCAGGTGGTGTTGGTCTTGGCGATGGTCGAGGTGACCTTGCGGAGGGCCTGGCTCATCAGTCGTGCATGGAGTCCGACGGCCGAGTCGCCCATGTCGCCCTCGATTTCCTTCTTTGGCGTGAGTGCAGCGACGGAGTCGATGACGATGATGTCGATGGCGGCCGAGCGGATGAGCTGGTCGGCAATCTCGAGGGCCTGCTCGCCGTTGTCGGGTTGTGAGATGAGCAGGTTGTCGACGTCGACGCCCAGTTTCTGGGCATAGAAGCGGTCGAAGGCATGCTCAGCGTCGATGAAGGCCGCGATGCCGCCGGCCTTCTGTGCCTCGGCGATGGCATGTATGGCGAGGGTCGTCTTACCGCTGGACTCAGGTCCGTAGATCTCGATGATGCGTCCCTTGGGATATCCGCCGACGCCGAGTGCGGCGTTGAGGCCGATGGATCCTGTCGGTATGACGTCGACGTTCTCTATCTGTTCGTCGCCCATGCGCATGATGGAGCCTTTGCCGAAGTCCTTCTCGATCTTCGACATGGCGGCCTGCAGGGCCTTCAGCTTCTCGCTCTGTGGGTTGAGGGCCTCATTGCCCTCAGTTTCTTTCTTTGCCATAGTTTACGGTGTGGAATGGTTTTGATGTTTTGATTGATTCTACAGTTCCAGGTCGACGTCGTGCAGCTCGTGCCAGGGCAGGCCCTGGAGGTTGAGCTGCTCGAGGAACGGATCGGGATCGAACTCCTCGACGTTGTAGACGCCGGGCTTGCGCCACAGGCCCTTGCAGAACATCATGGCTCCGATCATGGCGGGCACGCCCGTGGTGTAGCTGACGCCCTGCATGCCCGTCTCCTCGTAGGCGGCGCGGTGGGAGCAGTTGTTATATATATAATAGGTGTGCTCCTGGCCGTCCTGTCCGATGCCGCGGATGCGGCAGCCGATGCTGGTCTGGCCCTCATAGTTCTCGCCGAGGTCCTGCGGGTTGGGCAGCACGGCCTTGAGGAACTGCAGGGGCACAATCTTCACCTTGACCGTCTTGCCCGATCCGTCGGCCAGTGGAGCCTCGTACGTGACCTCGTCGATGCGGCTCATGCCGATGTTCTGGATCACCTCGAGGTGCTTCAGGTATTGCTGTCCGAAGGTCATCCAGAAGCGTGCGCGGCGGATGGTGGGATAGTTCAGCACGAGCGACTCGATCTCCTCGTGGTGGAGCAGATAGCTGTCGCGCGGTCCGATCTCGGGATAGGTCAGGTCCTTATGGATTTCGAGCGGCTCGGTCTCCACCCACTGTCCGTTCTCCCAGTAGAGTCCCTTCTGGGTGATCTCGCGGATGTTGATCTCGGGGTTGAAGTTGGTGGCGAAAGCCTTGTGGTGGTCGCCGGCGTTGCAGTCGACGATGTCGAGATACTGGATCTCCTTGAAGTGGTGCTTGGCGGCATAGGCGGTGAAGATGCTCGTCACGCCCGGGTCGAAGCCGCAGCCGAGGATGGCCGTCAGTCCGGCCTCGCGGAAGCGCTCGCGATAGGCCCACTGCCATGAGTATTCGAAGTGGGCCTCGTCCTTGGGCTCATAGTTGGCCGTGTCGAGATACGAGCATCCGCAGGCCAGGCAGGCGTCCATGATGGTCAGGTCCTGATAGGGCAGGGCCAGGTTGACGACCAGGTCGGGCTTATAGCTCGAGAAGAGCGCCTTCAGCTGCTCCACGTCGTCGGCGTCGACCTGTGCCGTCTGTATGGGCATCGTGTAGCCCTTGGCATGGATGGCCTCGACGAGCGCGTCGCACTTCTGCTTGCGGCGTGATGCAATCATGAACTCGGTGAAAACTTGCGGATTCTGTGCTATCTTGAATGCCGCAACGGTAGCGACGCCTCCGGCGCCGATCATCAGGATTCTGCTCATTGTTCTTTTTTCTTCGATTATGTTGATTTGTTGTTGTCTGTTGTCGCGCTGTGCGTACCAGAAGTTAATCATGTCGCCACGCTCGCCCTCCTTGCGGTCGGCAATAGTGTTGTCGAAATTGCGGTTGAGTCGGAATATCTTTCCCATGTTGAGTTTCCTTTTGCGTGCAGATTGATGTTGCAAAGTTAGCAAAAAAGTGAGAAACGGCAAAACTTTCGGCCGATTATTTCTTGAACGTAGCGGGAAGTGGCTGTCAGCGCGATGCGTGATGGGAGAAAACGAAGCGGTCCTTTGAGGCCGGAGAAGCGGTCCTTTGGCAGTCGAGAAGCGGTCCTTTGTGACCCGAGAAGTGCCGCTTTGTTTTTGAGAGAAGAAGTGGACGCACCCCACACGCGAGCAATGCGTGGGGTGCGTCCACCTTATTCTATAGAATGAGCCGACGGCGGCCTGCCGCTGGGAGTAGTCAGGCGTCGGGACGTATCTCGTCGGACTTGATGCCGAGGGCCGACAATAGCGAGTAGCCCAGGATTTCCTGAGCGAAGGCTCCGCCCTGCATGGGCTGCATGGCAAAGACTGTGATGTGCTTGTTGGCTGTGTCGGCTTGCTGTATCGTGGCGCGCACCTGCTGGTAGTGCTGCTCGTCGGGCACGACCATGATGCGCTTGACGTCAAGTTGCGACAAGAGGAAGGCGAGGGTGTCAGTCATCAGCTGCTGCTTGCCGGCAATGGCTTCAGTGGGGACACTGTTGAAGACGAACTCGCCCAGGGGGCTGCGGAAGGCCTGGCCAGTGAGCTGGCTGGCGTAGTGGGCTGGCACGAAGTTGCGGAGCTCCGCATGGTCTTTCTCGTGGATGAGAATCACGTTGGTCTGATGGTCACCCTCGCGCATACCGCCGTCGAGGGCGATGCACTCGGCCCATCGGGCCATGTCGGCCTGCTGGATGCGTCGGCCGAGCATGCGCTCGAAGTTGACGATGAGGTCGAAGGCCACGCGGTCGATGTGGTCGGCGTCGGCCAGTATGACGTTCTCGGCCCACTTGGGGGATTGCTGCTGTGTAGTCATGAGTGTATTTTTATTTAGACGGCAAAGTTACGAAGAAAAGTTGGATTAGCAAAGGGAAGGGATGGAAATTGATATAAATCAAGCTGAAAGTCATAATTTTGGGGTTAAAAATCAAATTATGGTGCTTCGTCACAAGGAATTGATATACCTTTGCAACCGAAATCAATTAACTCAAGGAATAACAAGTATGAAAAGTATATTGGAGGGACGCCCAGCCTTGAAGGCTGAGGTCTATAAGATTGCAGAGGTCGCCGGCTATCTGTGGCAGAACGGATGGGCCGAGCGCAACGGCGGCAACATCACCGTGAACGTGACTGACCTGGTGGACGACGAAATCCGTCAGCTGCCAGCTATCAGCGAGGTGAAGCAGATTGGCGTCAAGCTGCCCGCACTGAAAGGCTGCTACTTCTATTGCAAGGGTACGGGCAAGCGCATGCGCGACCTGGCTCGATGGCCGATGGACAACGGCTCCGTGATCCGCATCCTCGACGATTGCGCATCGTATGTCATCATTGCCGACAACGCCGTGATGCCGACGAGCGAGCTGCCCAGCCACCTGACCGTCCATGCCCACCTCATCGAGAGCGGCTCGCCCTATAAGGCAACGGTCCACACGCATCCCATCGAGCTGGTGGCCATGAGCCACAACCGCGCCTTCCTGGGCAAGGATGTGCTGACGAAGATCCTGTGGTCGATGATTCCTGAGACGAAGGCTTTCTGCCCGCTGGGTCTGGGCATCGTGCCCTACACGCTGCCTGGCTCGAACGAGCTGGCCGATGCCACGCTGAAGGAGCTCGAGGACTACGACGTCGTCATGTGGGAGAAGCATGGTGTCTTCGCCAAGGGTCTCGACGTGATGGATGCCTTCGACCAGATCGACGTGCTCTCGAAGAGTGCCAAGATCTACATCAATGCCAAGGCTATGGGCTTTGAGCCTGAGGGCATGAGCGACGAGCAGATGAAGGAGATGACGAAGGCATTCAACCTGCCCCGTTGATATATATAGAAAGAGGAAGCATAGATTTAAAAAGAAAACAACTACTGACTACATATAATCATTATTACTTACTATTTAGTGAAACAGAAGAGCCCCCGCCGCTGTGAAGCGCCGGGGGCTTAATCGTTGGAAAGGGGTGGGGGAGCGATTACTCGCCCACCACGATGACGACGCGGTTGTCGTCGTTGTTGGCAAACGGCTGCACGGTGTCGCCCTTCGACTCTGTCGTGATGCGGCTGGCCTTGATGCCCTTCTTGACGAGGATGTCCTTCACGGTCTTCACGCGCTGGTCGGAGAGACGCTTGTTGATGGCCGTCGTGCCAGTGCCCTTGTCAGCATAGCCGACGAGCGAAATCTTGGCGTTGGGGTTCTCGTTGGCAAACTTCACGATGGCGTCGATCTTGCTGTTCTGAACGTCCTTGACGTCGCTCTTGGCCAGTTCGAAGAAGATGTTCTCGGCCACCTTGGCAGGCTTCACGACGGGCTTCGGCTCTTCCTTCTTGGGCTGGGGAGCGGGCTTCGGCTCTTCACGCTTGGGCTGGGGAGCGGGCTCGGCCTTGGGCTCCTGGACAGGCTCAGCCACGACGGGAGCTACGGGAGCAGCCTTCTTGGCCTTCTTGAATCCGAACTTGTAGGTGATGCCGGCCATGGCGTAGGGCCACCACTTGTTGTTGTCGTGCAGGCCCTCGTTCTTCTGGCGCACATAGTTGGTGCCGGCCTCGAGGTTGAAGCCCCAGTGCTTGGCGATGTTGAAGTCGAGCTGGCCACCGACCTTCCAGGCTGTGTTCCAGCGGTCGCCACCCTCAGAGATGCTGTAGGCATAGTTGTCAACCCAAGAGTGGGGGACGGCCAGGTTGAAGGGGGCTCCGGCAATGGCAATGACGTTGACCAGATTGTTGCGGTTGGGGAAGAACACGTTCGACAGGTTGAACATCATGTCGAGATCGATGTTGCCGATCTTGCTCTTGTATTCGTCACCGCCGGGCAGTTCAGCCTTCCACGTGCTACCATTGGCCTGCAGGCGCAGACCGAACACCTGTGTGAAGTTGTAACCGATGTTCAGCGCAGCCATGGGGCTCCACTTGCGGTCGATGCCTTCACCATTGTAGGCTCTCATCACACCACCCTGCACGCCGATGAAGGCATGAGGATAATTGCTCTCTTGCTGAGCATTCATGTTGATGGCAAAGAACATAGCCATCATGGTAAGAATAAATTTGTACTTCATAAATAATTGTTTATAGAATTAAATGACATTTAATTTCCGTTGCAAAGATAATGCGTTTTTTCGTACAAAACAAATTTTTGTGACGAAAAAACGCATTTATCAGCGAAATCGATTGTTTTTTATCCGCTTTTCCTCAGAACTCCTCACCGTAGCGCTCCTTGACGATGTCGTCGAGCGAGCGGCCACGCGTGTTGGGCATGCCGAGCAGACCGACGACGAGCGACACGGCCAGCAGGGCTATCATGCAGTAGGCTGCAAGGGTGAAGCCTTCGCCGTTCTCACCATAGATGAAGGTGAAGATGAGGCCCCACAGAGCCGACAGTCCGCGCACGATGAAGAACATCAGTCCCTGGGCGCCGGCACGGAACTTGGCCGGGAAGAGCTCAGAGCCCCACAGGGCATAGAAGATCTGCACGGAGCTGCCGTTGTTGATGCCCCAAAGGATGGTGAACAGCCAAATGCCGCCAATGGTCTGCACGCCGCCTCCGATGATGAGCAGCCATGCCGTCAGTGCGGCCACGAGTCCGAAGACGTAGAAGAAGCGGTGGGCCACCTTGTCGACGAAGAACGAGATGATGAACGTGGTGACGACGACGAAGACCCAGCTGACGCAGCTCAGCATGTTGGCCGTCTCGTTGCTCAGTCCGCCGGCCGTCTCGTAGATGTGAGGCATGAAGAATCCCATCACCGATGCCACGAGGTTCCACGACAGGTAGATGGCAGCGAGGAAGGCGACGGTCTTGACGGCTATCTTGTTGGTGAACAGCATCTTGATGTTGTCCACGATGCCACTCTTGTCGACAGCTTTCTGGGCCGTGTATTCCTTGCTCTCCTCGAGCTGACGTTGCAGGGTCCAGGCAATGAAGGCGACGATGAAGAGCGTCAGGAAGACCACACGCGAGGAGAAGACCTCGACGGCAGCCTGCGCCGCGTCAGCGCCGATGATGGCATGTGCCAACGACTCCACGGGTCCATAGAGGACGCCGCCCGGAGCGAGGAGCATGCCGAAGAAGAGGATGAACATCGGTCCGAGGCCCCACGACATCTGAGAGATGCAGATGTTGCGGCCGCGGTTGCCCACCTCAGACGACTCAGAGATGTAGGTCCATGAGGCTGGCACGCCCACGCCGACGGAGATGCCCGTGATGAGGAATCCTGCGAGTAGCATGGGATAGCTGAAGGAGAACATCACGATGAGCACGCCGAGCATGTAGACCAGCAGGTTGTAGGTGAAGATGAACTTGCGCCCGAACTTGTCGGCCAGGAATCCGCCGATGATGGCACCGATGGCGGCGCCCAGCGCATTGGCACTCAGGGCGTTGAGCCATCCCAGATGCATCTCGGACAGTCCGAGGTAGTTCTGCCATAGCGTGATGCCGCTTGATCCGGCCACGATGGCTCCTGCGTCCAGATAATTGTTCAGAGACACCGCCAGGGTGCTCTTCAAGCTTCCACTTTTCTTTGCCATACTTTATTCTGTTTTTCCGAATGGGCGTTATTCCGTCATGTCGTTATTCCGATATTCCGATATTCCGATATTTCGATATTTCGTTATTCCGTTATATCGAAATTTCGGGATAACGTTATTCTGGGATAACGCCATTCGGCCATTATTATCTGCAGACGATGTCGCACTTGATGTTCAGGATCTTGGCCACCTTGAGGATGGTGTCGGCATGATGGCCGATGGCGGCTGCCATGTGGTGGGTCGGGCCGGCCTCGCTCCACTTGTTGACGAACTCGCGGCAGCTGAGCGAGAACTTCGTGCGCATGTTGGTGTCGCCGAACATGAAGATGGGGCCTTCCTCATTGACGCCCTCGGCCACGACGAACTTGAAGATGCCGTTGCGATCCTGCGTGATGGCCAGATAGGTGACGGGGCCTGTGGGCGGATAGAACTGCGTCAGGTAGCCGCCGCCGGTCTTGCCGTGGAAGACGGGCACGATCTTCATCGTCGGCTTGTGGGCCTGCGAGATGTCGTAGTCGCCCGATCCGGAGTGGCCGATGATGCAGATGTCCTTGGGGAAGTCGATGGAGTACATCTCGGCCAGGGTGCCTGTGCCCGAGATGGTCTTCAGGATCGACATGGCCATGGCCACCTTCATGTCGCCCTCGACGGCGCAGGCCGTGTGCTGCTTGATGAGCATCGAGAAGGCGGGGATGAGCATCGAGTCGAGCTTGCCGGCCACGCCCTGAGCGAAGCCTGCGTAGTGCGAAGCGATCATGCCGAGCTTCTCGTCCTTGACCCACTGCTCGAAGGCTACGACGTAGCGGGCCATGTCCCAGACCTTCTCAATGGTGCCGCCGCCCTCAATCTCGAACGTGTCGAGGATGTCCTGTGCCTTGGCACGGATGGCTTGCTCGTCAGTGATGTTGTCGGCGATGGCCCACATCTGCTCCCAGTCGAACTGCTTGGTGTAGACGAACATGCGGTGATAGAGGTTGGTCTCGTCGATGTAGAGGTCCATCATGCCGGGGTAGGGGCGTCCGATCTGTGCGATGTTAGTGTCGCGGAAGCGGCGGCGCACCTGTGCTGCACGGCACCAGTCCTCAATCTCGCGCTGCACCTCGGGGTCGCCGCCTTCGACGACGCCCGTGATGACGGCCGAGCGCTTGCCGGCACGGTTCAGGTCGGCCACCATCTCGCCGATGGCGCCGCAGGCGTAGAGCTCGCCGAGCCATGTGGGGATGTCGGTCTTGTCGTAGTCGGGGGCCAGCTTCTTCTGCACGTTGACGATGACGACGGGCACGTCGAGATCGCGCACGGCGGGCAGCATATTATAAGAGGTGCAGTAGGTCAGCATCTGCAGGATGACAAGGTCGACGTCGGCAGCGCGGAACTTGTCGCCGGCCTCCATCGACTGCTCCTTGGTGGTCACCATGCCTCCGTCGATGATCTCGATCGTGTCGGGCAGAGTCTTCTTGAAGTCTGCATACTGCTGCTCGAACTCAGGTACGAGCTGTGGGAACTGTGGCAGATAAGCCTGCAGCGCAATGCTGAATACGCCCACGCGGGCTTTTGTCTCAACTAATGGTTTTGCCATAATTACTTAAATATTACTTTAACAATGTGTTTATATTATCGTTAGGACAAAAATCTCTCAAAAATTCAACAAAAATCAATTATTAACTCAAGGACAAATATCTACAAAATTAATTAGTGGAGCGAGTGACATATTTATATTCGCCAGCTAAAATGTCATAGAAATACCTTTCAGAAATAAGTCTGTCGGGATTACCAAAATTGATAAGGATTCCAGCACAAGAATCTGTAATTCGCATATAGTTAAATAGTTGTGCTCTATGATCCTTTGTAAGTTCAGACACGGCCTTTAATTCAACAATGATATCACCGAAACACACAAAATCCGCCTTGTAAGTTTTATTCAGTTCTTTATCGTGAAAATACATTTTCAATAATTTCTCCCGTTCCCAGGGAATACCTTTTTCACTGCATACAATTGACATACATTCCTGATAGATAGGCTCTGAATAACCGAATCCCAACTCGTTATATAAGTCCATTGCAGCACCAATGATTTCATACATCCTTTTTAAGTAATCTTGCTTGTCGTAAAGATGCATACAGATTTTTATTGGATTATTGGAGATTTTTGTTTTTATTTACTGATGATAGTCAGGTACTTGTCATAAGCTGCGTCCCACAGGGCCTTGTCCTGGGGCTCATAGCGCACCAGCTCCAGCGAGTTGGCAATGATCTGGCGCATCTGCCAGATGTCGCCGACCAGTCCGGCGGCTTTGGCCTGCATCATGATGTTGCCGATGGCGGTGCCCTCCTGCGGGCCGGCCAGGACGGTGACGCCCGTGGCGTTGGCCGTGAACTGGTTGAGGTAGCGGTTGAGCGAACCGCCTCCGATGATGTGGAGCACGTCGAGGCGGAACGGCGCAAACTCCTGCAGCCACTGGAACACCTGGCGGTAGCGCAGTGCCAGCGAGTCGAAGATGCAGCGGCATATCTCGGCCGGTGTCTCAGGCACGGGCTGGTTGGTCATGCGGCAGTAGTCCTGAATGGCGCCGATCATGCTCGACGGAGCGGCAAACATCTGGTTGTCAGGCTCGATGATGGAGCGGAAGGGCGCTACGGCCATCGCCTGTCCCTGAAGCTCGGGATGGCTGAGGTTGCGCACCTCTTCGGGCCACTCCAGTCGGCAGCGCTCGTAGAGCCACATGCCGCAGATGTTCTTCAGGAATCGCGTGGTGCCCTCAATGCCGCCCTCGTTGGTGAAGTTGCGCTCGTAGGAGAGGTCGTTGATGATGGCGTTGCGGGTCTCGATGCCCATCAGGCTCCACGTGCCGCTGGAGAGGTAGGCAAACTTCTCGTCCTTGGCCGGGACGGCAGCCACGGCCGAGCCCGTGTCGTGGCCGGCGACGGCGATGACTGGCACGGGGCCCATGCCTGTCAGCCGCTGCACCTCGTCAGTCAGCACGCCGATGACGGTGCCCGGGCGGACCATCTTGCCGAACTTCGAGCGGCTCAGTCCTACGGAGGCCAGCAGTCGCTCGTCGAGCTGACCCGTGCGGGGGTCGAGCATCTGCGAGGTCGATGCGATGGTGTATTCGCACACCTCGTTGCCCGTCAGCATCCAGCTCAGTGCGTCGGGCACGAACAGTATCTTCTGTGCATGCTCGAGTGCCGAGTTCTGTTCGCGCCGCATGGCGTAGAGCTGGAAGATGCTGTTGAAGTTCATCAGCTGAATGCCGGTGATGTCGTAGACCTCGCGCTTGCCGATGACGTGCTTCAGATAGTCGTCCATGGCGTCGAAGGTGACGGGGTCGCGATAGGCGCGCGGGTTGCGCAGGATGGCGCCGTCGGCTCCGATGCATACGAAGTCGACGCCCCACGTGTCGATGCCGATCGAGGTGATCGTCAGTCCGCGGCGGCTAGCCTCCTTCAGTCCGCGGATGATCTCGAAGTAGAGCCCCTGGATGTCCCAGTAGTAGTGGCCTCCCTGCACGATGAGGTTGTTGGGGAATCGCGTCAGCTCTTCCAGTTCCGACCGTCCGTCGTCGATAGACCCGACGATGGTTCGTCCGCTCGTGGCTCCGAGGTCGACGGCAAAGAAATATTTCTTGTCTTCCATTGCTTGCTTTTTTGTTTTGTTAGCAGTAATCTGATTAGTTGTGTGCAAAATTACTGATAAATTGTGTTTTTCGACATCAAACTTTGACAATATAACCTGCTTTTTTGATTTTTTATCGTACCTTTGCGGCAAATTTGAATATTAACCTAAAAAAACGACTGATATTGTAATGACTACTCTGACCGTAATGATTGTCGCGTTCTTCATCGTGGGCTACCTTTGCATTGCCCTGGAGAGCGTGACCAAGATCAACAAGGCTGCCATCGCCCTGCTGATGTGCGTGGGATGCTGGACGCTGCTGATGGTGGCTCCCGGGGCCTATTTCCCTGACGTGGCGGCCGACGGGCTGGCAGGCCACGTCGGCGGGCTGATCCAGCACCACCTGGGCGACACGGCCTCCACGCTCTTCTTCCTCATGGGAGCTATGACCATCGTCGAGATTGTCGACTTCAACGGCGGCTTCAACTTCGTGCGCGACGTGATGCAGACGCGCTCAAAGCGCAAGCTGCTCTGGCGCGTGGCCTTCATGACCTTCTTCCTGTCGGCCATCCTCGACAATCTGACCACCTCGATCGTCATGATCATGGTGCTGCGCAAGCTCGTCGAGAGTCGTGAGGAACGGCTCATCTATGCGGCCCTCATCATCATCGCGGCCAACTCGGGCGGTGCCTTCTCGCCCATCGGCGACGTCACGACCATCATGCTATGGATCAAGGGCGTCATCACCACGCAGGGGGTCATCAGCGAGATCCTCGTGCCCTCGCTCGTCTCGATGGTCATCCCCGCACTCATCCTGCAGATGCACCTGAAGGGCTCCTTCGCCACCACGGATGACTCTCAGACCGTCCAGGCCAGCGAGTTCACCCGCAGGCAGCGCACGGCCATCTTCTGCCTCGGCATCGGCGGACTCGTGTTCGTCCCCATCTTCCGGGCTCTCACCAGTCTGCCTCCCTTCATGGGCATCCTGCTCGTGCTGGGCGTGCTCTGGACCGTGACCGAAATCTTCCATCGCCGTCACGGCGAGGAGGACACGATGGCCCATCGCGTGAGCGATCTGCTCTCGCGCATCGACCTCTCCACGATCATGTTCTTCCTTGGCATCCTTATGGCGGTCGCCGTGCTCGAGGAGATTGGCACACTGACAGCCCTGGGCCAGTGGCTCAACGACGTCACCTCGGGCAACCACTATCTCGTCACGGGCATCATCGGCGTGCTCTCGGCCGTCGTCGACAACGTGCCCCTCGTGGCGGGCGCCATGGGCATGTATCCTGTGGCCGAGTTGGGCGATATGGCTGTCGACGGCATCTTCTGGCAGCTGCTGGCCTACTGTGCCGGCGTGGGCGGCTCGATGCTCATCATCGGCTCGGCTGCCGGCGTGGTGGTCATGGGTCTGGAGAAGATCACGTTCGGGTGGTATATGAAGCGCATTACGTGGATTGCCTTCACGGGCTATCTGGCCGGCATCCTGTGCTACTGGCTGGAGAAACAACTCTTCTGAGTCGTTCGATCTGGAGGCGGGAAACGAGGTCCGAATGTAAATAAAATTCTGAATATTCGGCTGGCAAAGGCTAATTGCTTGATTTTCAGACGACTTTTGCTTTGCGAAAAATGAAGCGCCGCTTCTCGGGCCGAGAAGCGGCGCTTTATGATCAAAGAAGCGGTGCTTTTCGAGCCGAAAAGCACCGCTTCTTTTGATGGCGTATGTCGTTTGTAAAAATAAATCCGAGTGGAATGCTTGGCTGTCTGCCTGTCGTTTCAGGCTCAGCCCGCCCTCAGGTCGCTGGGCTTCCGGCCCGTCTTCTGCTTGAATTTCGACGAGAAGTAGTCGGGCGAGTCGAAGTTCAGCCGATAGGCAATCTCCTTGATGCTCATGTCGGTCGTGGTCAGCAGTTCCTTGGCATGCTGCAGCCGCAGGTCCTGCTGATAGGTGGCGGGCGAGAGGCCCGTGTGCTCCTTGAAGAGCTTGCGGAAGTTGCTGTAGCTGACGCCAAGCTCCTCGGCCAGCTGCTGGATGGTCAGTGTGCTCTCGAGCGATTCGCGGATGCGCAGGCGGGCGCGGTTGATCATCTCGACATGACTCTGGTCGCGGTTCTTCAGCTCGATGTTGCGCTCCAGCGAATACATCCGCCCGATGAGGTGGTTGACGATGCCTGCCATGAGCTGCTGCGAGTAGGCAGCCTCCTCCAGGGCACTCTTGTAGGCAGCCCGGAAGAGCCCTACGAGCACATCGCTGAAGCCTACGTGATAGATGGGCTTCTTGGGCGAGAGGAAGCCGGCGCGGACGCGGTCGTCCATGTTGTGGCCGCGGAATCCGATCCAGTATTTCTTCCATCCGCGTGAGTTAAGCGGGTGGTAGGAGTGCCACTCGCCTGGGAAGAGCAGGAAGATGTCGCCCTCGTGCAGCCGAGCCTCGCGGACGGTGCGCGTGTGGAGCACGCCCTCGCCCTCGACGATGTAGAGCAGCTGGTATTCGTTGAGCACGCGACCTTTCTCAACGTCGAAGTAGTAACCGTCGGCATGTCCGTGCGTGGGATAGCTGTCGCCAGGGTTGATCTCCTCATACCCTACGGTGGTGATGATCAGTCCCCACAGCTCGTCACGCTCGCTGGCCAGCATGTATTTGCTCGTCTGTGTTGCCATAGGCCTGTTTTTTGTTGGTTGGGTCTTTGGGCTATTTGTTCATCAGCTTACGAGCCTCCTGACCCATCTTGACGATGAAGACGCCGCGGCCCAGCGGACGAAGGTCGTAGGTGGCGTCGCGAGTGGTGGTGAACAGTTGCTCGCCCTTCGTGTTGTAGAGGGTGACGCGCTCGCCGTCGGCAACGGTCAGCCTCAGCTGTCCGCCCTCCACTTTCATCTCGGAGCGGCTCTTGCTGACAGTGGCAATGCCGGCTGCGGTCTGCGAGAAGAACATCCGCTCGAGCGAGGCCAGGGGCAGCCGCTGCTCAGCACCCGAGTTCAGATGGAGCACCATGTCGCTGGCGTCGAAGGTGATCTTGTCAATCGAGTTGACCTCGATGCTCGTCTCGGCAGCTTCCTGCGTGATGGTCAGATAGGCATAGTTGTCAGCCATGGCGGGCATTCCGAGCATGAGCATGAGTGTGGTCAATAGTGTGGCTAAACGTTTCATAATCTGTCTTTATAATAATAATGTTGGTGCAAAGATAGTCATTTTTTGCGAAAAAGTCACAATCTGGGCGATTTTTTTGAAAAAAGATGTCAGTTTTGTTGCAAGATTCAGAAAATATTCCTAAATTTGCTCACCGAAAAACTTTTTAACCATCATCAGATATGATAGACGTAAAAGAAACATTGCAGAAAGCAGAAGAGCGGATGGAAATGGCCGCCATGTTCCTCGACGACGAGCTGGGCCGCATCCGCGCCGGCCGCGCCAACGTGGCCATTCTCGACGGCGTTCGCGTGGAGTCATACGGCAGCCGCGTGCCCCTCAATCAGGTGGCCACGGTCAACTGTCCTGACGCCCGCACCATCGCCATCAAGCCTTGGGACCGCAAGCAGATTAAGGACATCGAGAAGGCCATCATGGCCAGCGACGTAGGCATCACGCCAGAGAACAACGGCGAGGTGATCCGCCTGCAGATCCCGCAGCCGACGGAGGAGCGCCGTCGCGACCTGGTGAAGCAGTGCAACAAGATAGCCGAGAAGGCCAAGGTGGAGGTGCGCAACGTGCGCTCCGACGTCAAGGACCGGCTGAAGAAGGCCATCAAGGACGGCCTCTCGGAGGACAACGAGAAGGACGCCGAGCTGGAGCTGCAGAAGCTGCACGACAAGTATATCAAGCGGCTCGACGACCTCATTGAGGCGAAGAACAAGGAAATCATGACCGTCTGATGCACGGTCTGGTTGTTAAGAACACAGGCAGCTGGTACACCGTCCGCACGGACGATGGCCAGTTGCTTGATTGTAAGATAAAGGGCAATTTCCGGCTGCGTGGCATCCGGTCGACGAACCCTGTGGCCGTAGGCGACCGCGTGGAGGTAAAAGCCTCCCCTGGCGGGGGAATGTTTATCACAGAGATCGAGGACCGCCGCAACTACATCATCCGCCGTTCGCAGAACCTCTCGAAGCAGAGCCACATCCTGGCCGCCAACGTCGACCAGGCCCTGCTCGTCATCACCGTCAGCCATCCCCAGACCTCGACCACCTTCATCGACCGATTCCTGGCCTCGGCCGAGGCCTATCGGGTGCCTGTCGTGCTCGTCTTCAACAAGACCGACCTGCTCGACGAGGACGAGCGTCGCCTGCAGCAGATGATGGTCCGGCTCTATGAGACCATCGGCTACGAATGTCGCGAGATCTCAGCAGCCGACGGCACTGGCGTCGAGGAGCTCCGGCCCCTGCTCAGCGCCAAGATCACGCTGCTCAGCGGCAACAGCGGGGTGGGGAAGTCGACGCTCATCAACCGCCTCGTCCCTGGCGCTGACCTGCGCACGGCCCAGATTAGCGACGCCCACGACACAGGCATGCACACCACGACGTTCTCCGAGATGATCAGTCTGCCCGGCCCCACGGACGGCGCGCCCTCCTACCTCATTGACACGCCGGGCATCAAGGGCTTCGGCACCTTCGACATGGAGCCTGAGGAGCTGACGAGCTACTTCAAGGAGATCTTCCATTTCTCGAAGGACTGCCGCTTCTCCAACTGCACCCATACGCATGAGCCGGGCTGTGCCGTGCGCCGTGCCCTCGACGACCATTACATTGCCGAAAGCCGCTATCAGTCCTATCTCTCCATGCTTCAGGACAAGGACGAAAGCAAGTATCGTGAGGCCTATTGACTCCAGATCTTTTTCCCTCCCGCCCCATGAAAGACTTCGCCGCCATCGACTTCGAGACTGCCAACAACGAGCGCACCAGTGTCTGCTCGGTGGGTGTGGTCGTCGTGAGGGACGGCGAGTTTGCCGACCGGTTCTATTCGCTCATACAGCCTGAACCAAACTATTATAACTATTGGTGTACGCGTGTGCACGGACTGACCTGTCGCGACACGGACGAGGCGCCGCTCTTCCCTGAGGTGTGGGCCAAGGTCGAGCCGCTCATCGAGGGGCTGCCCCTCGTGGCCCACAACAAGGCGTTCGACGAGACCTGCCTGAAGGCCGTCTTCCGCTGCTATCAGATGGACTATCCCGACTACGAGTTCTATTGCACGCTCATTGCCTCGCGGCGTGCCTTCCGCTATCTGGCCGACCATCAGCTCCACACCGTGGCTGCCGAGTGCGGCTATCGGCTGGAGCATCATCACCACGCGCTGGCCGACGCAGAGGCTTGTGCATGGATAGCCCGCGAAATCCTGTAACTAAACAACAATCAATCTATAGACTATGAGAAAAATTGCTTTACTGGGCGCACTGATGCTGACCATGTCGGCCGCTGCGCAGGAGACAACCCGAGTGACGACATTCCGGCTGGCAGGCCCGATGGCCGTGCGTGCGCCGTTCGGCATGGATTCTGTCGACGTGCAAGGGAATAAGTTCGACGAGCAGTCGCTCCTCGGGGCGCTCAGTCTGACGGCGCCCGCCGCGACGACGTTCAGCGCTGAGGTGCTGCCCTCGCTCGACGATGCCAAGAGCGTCGGCGTGCTGTCGTTCTATATCAACAATGCGAGCTATCTGAAAGGCAAGATCAACGTCAAGGGCCCGAAGAGCTATAAGCTGTTCGTCGACGGCACCGAGGCTCAGCCTGACCTAAAGCTAGCGCCCGAACACCACACCGTGGCCATCAAGTTCATGACCGACGCCAAGGCGCAGGACTCCATCCAGGTGTCCATCGAGGCCGACAGGGCGGTCGACTGCACCGTCGACGAGCGCCATCCCTACATGGTGCACGACCTGACCGACGGGCGCCGCGTGCGCGGAGTGTCGCTGTCGGCCGACGGCGCCTATGTCGTCGTGAGCTATCAGACGACGGAGCGTGGCGGCAATGCGCAGTGGAGCTATGAGCTGCGCGAAGTGAAGACGGGCCGGCTGGTGAGGATGCTGGGCAAGGGCGTGCAGTGGATGCCGCGCACGGTGGCCTTCCTCGAGGAGGAATGGGATGCCGGACGGCGCATGCTCGTCAAGGTCGACCCGCAGACAGGCGAGCGCACCCGCTTTGCTACGGACGTGCCCAAAGGCTCGTTCACTGTCAGCCCCACTGAGGACTACCTGATCATCATGTCAGAGGAGGAAGGACCCAAGGAGGACGAGCAGGTCTACGAGGTCGTCGAGATGGACGACCGTCAGCCCGGCTGGCGCAAGCGCAACCACCTCCTCCGCTACGACATCGCCACAGGCCTGAGCCAGCGCATCACGTTCGGCAACAAGGGCGAATACCTCTACGACATCTCGCAGGACGGCCGCCAGCTGCTCATCGGCACCAGCCGCTCGCGACTGGAGAAGCGTCCGACGACCGTCAGCGACTTCTACATCATGGATGCCCAGTCGATGGCCGTCGACACGGTCATCACCTCGGGCGAGTTCCTTGGCGGCGCCAGCTTCTCGCCCGACGGCCGCCAGCTGCTCATCGTCGGCAACCCGGAGGCCTTCAATCGCATCGGCTGCCAGCTGCCTGACGACGTGACGCCGAGCATGACGGAGAACGAGCTCTTCCTCTATGACCTCGCATCCGCGAAGGTGACGCCGCTGACGAAGGACTTCGATCCCTCTGTCAGCAATGTCGACTGGTCGTGGGCCGACGGCCTGATCTATTTCTCAGCCGAGCATCGCGACTATGTCTATGTCTACGAGCTGAATCCCAAGACGGGCAAGATCCGCCAGTTGCCCCTTCAGGGCGACTATATCTATCGGTTCGACATGGCCAGCCATGCCAAGGCCCTTGCCTATCTGGCCTATAAGACCATGGAGCCGGCCTCGGCTTATGTCAGGCCGGGCGCATGGAGCAAGACGGAGCAGACCCTCTTCGACGGTCGCCAGGCTCTGGGCGATGCCGAACTGGGCACGTGCGAGGACTGGAACTACCTGAGCTCACGGGGCGATACCGTCTACGGCCGCCTCTACCTGCCGAAGGACTTCGACGCGACGAAGAAGTATCCCATGATCGTCTATTACTACGGCGGCTGCTCGCCCGTCTCACGCTATTTCGAGTCGCCCTACGCCCCCCAGATGTGGAACTCGCTGGGCTACGTGGCCTACATCGTCGAGCCCAGCGGCGCCACGGGCTTTGGCCAGGAGTGGGCCTCGCGCCATGTCAACACGGCTGGTCGCGGACCTGCCGAGGACATCATCGAGGGTGTGAAGAAGATCTGCGACGCCCATCCCTTCATCAACAAGGAGAAGATCGGGTGCATGGGCGCCTCCTACGGCGGATTCATGACCCAGTATCTGCAGACCGTCACTGACATCTTTGCCTGCGCCGTCTCGCATGCCGGCATCGCCAACCACACCAGCTACTGGGGCGAGGGCTACTGGGGCTACAACTACAGCGAGGTGTCGATGGCCAACAGCTATCCCTGGAGCCACCGCCAGCTCTACGTCGACCAGTCGCCCCTGTTCAATGCCGACAAGATCCACACGCCACTGCTCCTCCTCCACGGCGATGCCGACACCAACGTGCCCGTCATCGAGAGCCTCCAGATGTTCACCGCCCTTAAGCTCCTTGGCCGCGAGGTCGCCCTCGTCGAGGTGAAGGGCGAGAACCACCACATCCTCGACTATGCCAAGAAGGAGAAGTGGCTCGCCACCCAGATGGCCTGGTTCCAGCGCTGGCTGAAGGACGACCCCTCGTGGTGGGACGCCCTCTACCCGAAGAAGCACCTCTGATCGACAGAGTATCGTTATAAAGACAAAGTAATTGCTTTTTTAAGACATAGTAACACAGTAACACAATAACATAGTAACAGAATTGTCGCTTTGGCAAGGCAACCATATTTGCAACCTTTGTTATTGTGTTACTATGTTATTGTGTTACTGTGTCTTTTAAAAACTAAGGTACTATGTCTTAAGCGACAGGCTACTCTGTCTCACCCGATGGTGATCGTGTACTCGGACATGAAGGACGAGCCGGGCTGCAGGTGGTTCATGTTGGGCTTGTCGCGGAATTCTCCCTTATAGCCGCGGGGGTCGCCGAGGCCGTACCATGGCTCGATGCAGACGAAGGGGGCCTGCTTCTGGTAGGGGCTCCAGAAGGCGATGATGGGGCAGCGGTAGTCGAGGGTCACGGCGGGCGTGCCGTCGGGGTTGAGCAGGCATGCCTGATGGGTCTGGCAGTTGTGGATCTTGACGCTGTCGTTGGCGAAGAACGCGTCGTCGAAGGCGATGACGCCGTCGCGGATCATGTCGAGGGGTATCTCCGTCATCTCGTGCGAGCCGTCGATGTAGCTCTTCAGACCCTTTAGGGGCTGCTTGTTGTCGAGTGCGATGACGCCGCGCAGGGGCTCGTCCTCGCGGCAGCCGGGGGCCAGGAAGGCGGGGTGGCCGCCTATCTGGAAATGGATGTCGCGCACGTCGGTGTTCTCCACATGCCAGATGACGTGGATCCTGTTGCCGCTGAGGCGATAGGTCACGGCGAGGTTGAAGCGGAAGGGATAGACCTTCAGCGTCTCCTCCGACTCGTGGAGGGCGTAGGTCAGCTTTGTCTCCGTCTGATGGATGAGGGTGAACTTCGTGTCGCGGGCGAAGCCGTGGCGGGGCAGGTGATAGGCCTGGCCGTCGACGTAGTAGGTGTCGTTCTCGACGCTGCAGACGAGGGGAAAGAGGATGGGTGAGCGGCGCGGCCACTTCTCGCCGCCCTGCCACAGATACTCGCGCCCCTCGGCGTCCTTGATACTTTGGAGCTCAGCTCCCATCTCGCTGACCTCAATCGTGAGGTGCTGGTTTCGTAGTTGTTCCATGTTTTTTGAGGCTTTTATTGTTTGTTGTGCTTGGGCAGACGACGGGCCTTCCGCAGTGCCTCGGTGATGATCCACTGCAGTTGGCCGTTGGTGGAGCGGAACTCGTCGGCGGCCCAGGCTTCTATAGCATCCATCGTGTCAGCGTCGATACGCAGGATGAAATTCTTCGTCTTCTTTTCTGCCATGTTATTTTTAAGACGGATGTACGGATGTATTTAATTTAAGACGGGTGTACGGATGGACGAATTGTTATGGGAGTTTGTTGTAGAGGCGGGTCCTGGGTATTATTTCCAGTTTTTCGCCTCCGAAGTTGATGAGCAGTCCGTTGTCTATGCCAGTGGCGGTGAGGTAGTTGACCAACTGTACGGAATGATACTTGATGAGGTTGTTCACAGCTTTCAACTCTATTATGACCTTGTGTTCTGCAATCATGTCGGCCCGATATTGTCCAATGACGATGTTGTCGTAGTGGACGTCGAAGGGAACTTCCGTCTCAACAAGGATTCCGTGTTTCTTCATCTCAATATACATGGCATTCTTGTAGATTTTCTCTTCGTATCCTGCCGCCAGATGCCTTCGCACAATCTTAGCGCAGTCAATGATTTTCTCAATCAACTCTCTGTCGTCCTCCATCTGTTCTTGTCATTTATGATTTCTCAATATTCTATCCAAATAACGTCAGTCCGTACATCCGTCTGATAGAAAGTCGTCTTGTCGTCTGTTCTTATAATATTTTATTAAAATAACGTCAGTCCGTACATCCGTCTGATAGATAGTCGTTCCTCCGTCTGTCTTTAGTGGTTGAGCGTTCCGGTGTTGACCACGGGCTGGGCGGAGTCGTCGCCGCAGAGGACGACGAGGAGGTTCGACACCATGGCGGCCTTCTTGTCGTCGTCGAGATCCACGATCTGCTCGCTGGATAGTCTGTCGAGCGCCATCTTGACCATCGAGACGGCACCCTCGACGATTTTTTCGCGCGCAGTGATGATGGCCGAGGCCTGCTGGCGGCGCAGCATGACGGCGGCAATCTCGGGGGCGTAGGCCAGGTAGTTGATGCGGGCCTCGACGACCTCGATGCCGGCCAGGGCCAGCCGCTCGTCGAGCTTCTGCTCCAGCTGGTCGTTGATCTCCTCGCCGCCCGAGCGCAGCGTCAGCTCGTCGTTGGAGTTGTCCTCGTCGTCGTAGGCATACTGGCCTGCCACCTGGCGCAAGGCGGCGTCGCTCTGCACGCGCACGAAGTTCTCCAGCGCGTTCATCAGGTTGACCGTCGACGACCCCACGCTGACCTCGTTCTTGTTAGCAGCCGAACTCTGTGCCATCGTCTGCGAGTCGACCTCGAACATGGCCTTATACGTGTCCTTCAGCTTCCACACCAGCACCAGTCCGATCATCACGGGGTTGCCCGTCTTGTCGTTCACCTTGATGGGCTCGGCGTCCAGGTTGCGGGCGCGCAGGCTCACCTTCTTTGTCGAGTAGAAGGGGTTCACCCAGAAGTAGCCCGTGCGCGTGAACGTGCCGGCATAGCGGCCGAACCACGTCAGCACGCGGGCCTCGTTGGGCTCAAGCATCATGAACCCGGCCCAGAGGATGGCGGTGACGATGAGCAGGACGATGCTGCCTCCCAGGAGCCAGCCGCCGCGGTTGATGCCCACGTCGAGCATGATGATGCCATAGACGATGCCAATGATACTCAGCACGGTCAGTGCCAGATTGACTGTCAGCATGAGGAATCCGTTCAACACGCTGCCTTCGAAAATCTTCTCTTTAGTCTCCATACGCAAATAAAGTTTAAAGTGATATCGTTTTGATATCGCAAAGATATGATTTATTCCTGAATGTGCCAAATATTGCCATGCATATTTAACAATTTTTATACGGTGATTGTTTGCGCCGGGATTCGGAATATTCTTTACATCGGACGTTTCGTTTCCGGAAAAGCACCGCTTCTCGGCCCGAGAAGTGCCGCTTTTTGATAAGAAAAGCACCGCTTCTCGACCCGAAAAGGACCGCTTCTTTTTATCGTGAATGCAAACCGCCTAAGAATCAGCCGGTTGTAAAAATAGGACATAATCGGTGAATTTATTTTACAACATGAAGCAGGAGGGCGCATTCCTGCGGCCTCCTGCCTCGTTTAATCGATAACGATATTTACTAACTTGTTTTCTTACTTGAACATCGATTCCTTGATGAGCAGCTGGATGTCTTTCGGCGTGCTCTTGTACTTACAGCAGTTGACGATGTAGCTGACGAGCTTCTCGGGCATGGCCGTCTGCTTCTTCCACACGTCGTGGCGGTTGCGCCAGCGGCCCTTGAAGGTCGTCTTGTCGACGAGCACCATGTCGCCGTCGTTGGTCTTGCGGCCCATCTCGGTGTAGACGCCGTTCTTGAACGTATAGGTGCCATACTCATGTGGCATGACGACGCACTTGCCGTCCTTCGTCAGGGCGATCTCGGCACAGGCATACTCGCCGTCAGGGCCGTAGTACTTGAACTGGGCGTAGCCGCTCTCGCGTCCGCAGACCGTCTTCTTCTCGCCCTCCCATTGCATCGACTCCATCAGCCATGCGCCGACGAGCTCCTTGTCGGCCACTTTCGTTGTCTGGGCGTTCATGCCGGCTGCGCTGAGCAGCATTGCGGCGAGGATTAAAAACATCTTTTTCATAAGCTTTACGTTTTTAGGGTTTGTTGATTGGATGAATTGTCGGGGGCAAAGGTAGGGTGTTTTTTCCATCAGTGCAAGAAATCGGCTTTGCATTTGGTTGGCATCTGGCTTGCAAACGCGTTGCAAAGCCGCTATCGGGCCATGCTCAGGATAAAATCGTCCCAGGCCTTGGCGCCGCCCTTCGTGCCGAACACCTTGGCATAGAGGCGGCTACGCACCGTGCTGATGGTGCTGACGTCGCGGGCCAGGACGCTGGCGATGTCCTTCGGGGCGATGCGCAGCTTGATGAGCAGGCACACCTGATATTCCAGCTCCGACATGGGTCGCAGGCCGCGCAGCTGGCTGGTGAAGCCCGGATAGAGCCGCTTCAGCTGTCGCTCCATCTCGTCCCATTCTTCCTGCTTCAGCGTCTGGCCGCTGGCCATGCGTCTTTGCAGGGCGGCATAGTCGTCGGAAGCGAAGAACTCGTTTTCCACGGTCTCCACAGCCTGCACGACTGTTGGTGCCCGGTTCTCCTTCACCTCCTGGATCTGTTGCAGCTGGAGCTGCAGCCTTTGCCTGGCCCTGCGGTTGCTGAGGGCCACGTGGACGGCTAAGAGTGCCAGCAGGATGATGACGGCTATGAGGAGGCTGAAGCCCTGGATGGTCCTTTGCTGCTGGCGCTCCTTGGCGGAGAGGACATAGCGGTTGGGCGCGTCGCTGCTGTGCTCCAGGTCGTCCTGGATGATCTGCCGCAGTTCGCTGCCCCATTCGCTGAAGATGTCGTCGGCCCTCACCCATGTGAAGCGCACGCCGTTGCGCTGGATGATGAGTATCGTGTCTTGTTCTATGCTGAGCGGGTGCGGGTCGTCGTCCTCCATGTATAGCAGCTCGCCGCCTCCCTTGTCGATGAGCGTCACGCTGTATTGCTCGTCGGGGGTGACGACCAGTCCCGACGACGTCTTCGCCATCCGGCAAACGTGGAGCATGCTGTCGCCGTCGTAGATGCTGCAGTAGGTGCCCCCGTCGTCGAGGGAGAAGTCGTAGGCTGCCCCGACGGGGTGCTCTACATGCCTCAGCGTCCATGCGCCGTCCAGGCGATAGGGGGTGATGTCTCTTTGCTGGCATGCTGCAGATAACAGACATAGCGTCAGCAGTTGCATAAAGATTTTCATGATGACTGCAAAGGTACGGCTTTTCAATGAAAAAGCCAAAAAAGATACTTTGCAAATGGTTTGCATCCCCCGAAAACAAGTGGAGATGTGACATGAAACTATGGAAAAACAAAAATCTTTCAAGAATCTTACAGAAATAACCTGGTTAAAAGATTTGTGTAAGATTCTTGAAATATTATTGTCATCCTTCTGTGTGGCATGTCAATCAAGAATCTTACAGAAATAACCTGGTTAAAAGATTTGTGTAAGATTCTTGAAAGATTTTTGTCATCCTTCTGTGTGGCATGTCAATCATGCCACAGCCTCATGATGTAAGGTCTTGATCAGAAGCGGATGCTGTCGATGATGGCGTCGTCGACGAGGTTGGGCATCGTCACCCGCAGTTCGGGCGTGCGCTCCATCTCGCGGCGGATGGCATCCATCGAACCGCTGTTGCGGGCCCACGAGCGGCGGGCGATGCCGTTGTTGACGTCCCAGAAGAGCATCTGACGGATGCGGCGGTCGCAAGCCTCGGAGCCGTCGATGACCATGCCGAAGCCGCCGTTGATGACCTCGCCCCAGCCTACGCCGCCGCCGTTGTGGATCGAGACCCACGTGGCGCCGCGGAAGGCGTCGCCGATGACGTTCTGGACGGCCATGTCGGCACACTTGTTCGAGCCGTCGTAGATGTTGGAGGTCTCGCGGAAGGGCGAGTCGGTGCCCGAGACGTCGTGGTGGTCGCGGCCCAGGACGATGGGACGCGAGATCTCGCCGCGGCGGATGGCGTCGTTGAAGGCCAGTGCGATCTTCGTGCGGCCCTCAGCGTCGGCGTAGAGGATGCGTGCCTGCGAGCCCACGACGAGGTTGTTGCGTCCGGCCTCTCGGATCCAGTGGAGGTTGTCGAGCAGCTGTCCGCGGATGTCGTCGGTGACGTGGTGACTCATCTCCTCGAGCACCTCGGCAGCCAGACGGTCGCTGGTCTCCAGGTCCTTCGCATCGCCGCTGGAGCACACCCATCGGAAGGGGCCGAAGCCGTAGTCGAAGAACAGCGGACCCATGATGTCCTGCACGTAGGAGGGGTAGCGGAACTTCCCGGCGGCAGAACCGTCGGGCACAAGCACGTCGGCCCCGGCGCGGCTGGCCTCCAGGAGGAAGGCGTTGCCATAGTCGAAGAAATACATGCCGCGGTCGGCCAGACGGTTGATGGCAGCCACCTGGCGGCGCAGCGAAGCCTGCACGGCCTCCTTGAACTTCTCCGGCTCGTCGGCCATCATGCGCTGCGACTCCTCGAGCGAGTAGCCCACGGGATAGTAGCCGCCGGCCCAGGGGTTGTGGAGCGACGTCTGGTCGCTGCCCAGGTCGACCGTGATGTCCTCGTCGGCCAGCCGCTCCCACAGGTCGACCACATTGCCGACATAGGCCATCGAGACGATCTTCTTCTCGCTGACGGCCTTCTTGATAGCCGGAATCAGCTCGTCGAGGCTCTCATGCAGCTCGTCGACCCAGCCCTGCTCGTAGCGCTTCTGGGCGGCCTTGGGGTTGATCTCGGCCGTGACGCTGACCACGCCGGCGATGTTGCCCGCCTTGGGCTGCGCACCGCTCATGCCGCCCAGGCCGGCGGTGACGAAGAGCGTGGAGCGCTCATCGCCCGCCTTCGAGTGCAGGCGCTTGGCGTTGAGCACGGTGATGGTGGTGCCGTGGACGATGCCCTGCGGACCGATGTACATATACGATCCAGCCGTCATCTGGCCGTACTGCGAGACGCCGAGTGCGTTGTCGCGCTCCCAGTCGTCGGGCTTCGAGTAGTTGGGGATCACCATGCCGTTGGTGACGACCACGCGTGGGGCATCCTTGTGCGAGGGGAAGAGTCCGAGCGGGTGGCCGGAGTACATGACGAGCGTCTGCTCATCAGTCATCTCTGAGAGGTATTTCATCACCAGCCGGTATTGCGCCCAGTTCTGGAACACGGCGCCGTTGCCGCCGTAGGTGATGAGCTCATGCGGATGTTGGGCCACGCGCGGGTCGAGGTTGTTCTGGATCATCATCATGATGGCGGCCGCCTGTTCGCTCTTGTGCGGATACTCGTCGATAGGGCGGGCATACATGGGGTAGGTGGGGCGCAGGCGGTACATGTAGATGCGGCCGTACTTGTGGAGCTCCTCGGCAAACTCAGGGGCGAGCTGCGCATGGAGATGTTTGGGGAAATAGCGCAGGGCGTTGCGCAGGGCCAAGCGCTTCTCTGCAGGCGTCAGGATGTCCTTGCGCTTGGGGGCATGGTTGATGGTGGTGTCGTATGCCGGCATCTCGGGCAGCACCTCGGGTATGCCCATCTGTAGTTCTTCTTTGAAAGTCATCATATTAGGTTTATAGTTTAGATTCCACGATAGCCATAATTTCCTTTTCTGCCTCGTTGGCCTTCTGGATCAGGTCGTTGGCTTCAGCGATGAGCTGCTCGGCGACGGCGCGGTCCTTCAGGCTGCCGGCGTTGATCTTCACGTTCAGGCCTGCGCCCAGCACTGCGGCACGGGCAGCCAGGGCGCCCACGCCGGCGTCGCTCACCGAGGCGGGATTGCCCTGCTCGGCCATGGCGCGGCAGATGTCGAATGCCTTGGCGCTGGCCTCCATCGTGTGCAGAGGCACCTGTGCGGCATAGAGCGTGGCGGCCTGGATGGCGGCCGTGCGGGCAGCCTTCTCCTCGTCAGTCTTCTTCGGCATGCCGAAGGCCGCCATGATGCGGTTGAAGGCATCCGTGTCCTCGTCGACGAGATGGAGCAGCTCCGTCATCAGGGCCTGCCCCTTGTCAGCCCAGTCGGAGAACTCCTTCCAGCGGTCGTCCCATCCGGGCTTGTGGCTCGACAGGTTGGCCACCATCGTGCCCAGCGCAGCGCCCAGGGCGCCCATGTAGGCCGCGATGGTGCCGCCGCCGGGTGCGGGGCTCTCGCGCGACGTCTCCTCGGCAAAGCCCTTCACGGTGAGGTCGACGAGCTTCTTTTTGGAAGCGGCGGAACCGCTTCCCACGCTGTCTTCCATCAAGAATTCAATCACCTTCTCGCGGGGGTTGAAGGGCTTCAGGTCGTCGAGACCCATGGAGTGGATGGCGATGTTGAGGATGTCCTCCTCGGGAATGCCGACGGAGCGGTGCTGCTTCTCGAGGAAATACTTGCCGGCATCGATGAGCACCCGCTTCGGCACGAGGCCCACGATCTCCGTGCCCGTGACGCGAATGCCGCGGTTCTGGGCGCAGCGGCACACCTCGTCGAAGCAGACGTGCAGGGGCGACTGGTTGATGTTGGTGATGTTCATCGACACCTGTGCGATGCCATATTCGTCGATGTACCATCCGATGGCCTTGGTGCCCTTCAGCGTGCCGGGAATCATAATGGTCTTCCCGTCTGCGTCCTTCATCGGCGTGCCCGTGATGGGGTTGCCCTCGCGACGGGGACGGCCCTTTTCGCGCACGTCGAAGGCGATGGCGTTGGCCCGTCGCGTCGACGTCGTGTTCAGGTTGTAGTTGACGGCGATGAGGAAGTCGCGAGCGCCCACAGCGGTGCAGCCTGAGCGCAGGATCTCCTCAGGCAGTTGAGAACTGAGAACTGAGAGTTGAGAGGTATGATTAGTCTCGTTGGCGGAGGGGGCGCACTGAGTGCAATCATACTTCTCAGTCCTCAGTTCTCCGTTCTCAGTTATAATTGGCATGAAGTCGGGCTGCTTGCCCGGCGTGGTGAGTTTCTCGACGATGGCCTCATATTCGCCGGCACGGCAGACGGCCAGGTTCTTCCTTTCAGGCGTGAAGGCCGAAGCCTCGTAGGCATAGCAGGGGATGCCGGCCTCGCGGGCCATGCGGGCGGCCAGCCCACGCGCCAGCTCGGCACATTCCTCGAGGGTGATGCCGCTGACGGGAATCAGGGGCAGCACGTCAGTGGCTCCCATGCGGGGATGGGCGCCGTGGTGGCGACGCATGTCGATGACCTCGGCGGCCTTCCTGGCTCCGCGGAAGGCTGCCTCGACGACTGCCTGCGGTTCACCCACGAAGGTGACGACGGTGCGGTTGGTAGCCTCGCCCGGGTCGACGTCGAGCAGCTTGATGCCCTCGACCGATTCGATAGCGTCAGTGATCTGTTTGATGACACTCATGTCGCGGCCTTCACTAAAATTAGGCACGCATTCGATGATTTGTTTTTCCTTAGCCATATCAATTTCAGGTTAGATAGATTCTGGGCGCAAAGTTACAAAAATGTTTCTTAACACACAAATCTTTGCGCCAAAAAAATCCGATCGTCGGGCTCTGTCGGCCTGACAATCGGATCTGTATGGATTCTCTTTGCACGTTGAATGCTTACTTCATGCACTGCAACACCTTCCTGTAGTAGCGGTTGGTGGCTCTCACACTGTAGCGCGGACCGCCGTTCCACGAACGTATAGCCTTCTCGACGTTGTTCGTTTTGTTGTGTTGCGACTGAATCAGAAGGAACATCTCTTTCGACTTGCCGACGTTGAACCGATCGTCGAGCGTGTAGCGCTTCTTGCTCCCCCGTGCCTTCAGGATGGCATTGCATTCCCGCACCAGGATGGGAGTAATCTGCATGGCGCCTGCCGAGTTGCCGCTGACAGCGCGCGGATTTCCTTCGCTTTCCACCTGAATGATGGCTTCCATCACTGGCGACCAATCAAACAGCTCTGAGCTTTCTTCTTTGTTCGCAGCCCCAACGCTGAGGGGCGATAATGTAAGAATTGAAAAGCTCAGACATAGCATCTTCACTAATCTTTTCATACTTTCTCTATCTTTGTTCTCACGAATTCGGATGCAAAGGTACGAATTTTAGTTCATAGTTCAAAGTTAATGGTTCATGGTTTGTGTGCGGGCACACCGTTTTTTTGACCTTCGTCAATAATATACAATGAAGATTGAGGATTCGCAATTTGCAATCTTCAATCTTCAATAAGCTTATTCAAGTTTCGCTTGTACTAATTATCTGATAATGAGTGTCACTTCGTGACAGAAATCTAACAAATCTTTTCAAATCTTCCAAAGCAGATTTGTTTGATTTGTTCAGATTTGAAGGATTTCTTGCGTCCCTTCGGTAGCAAGCGAGCAGAG
>OCTW011597407.1_pt1 | contig 46884 bp, 40 predicted proteins | sample 1539671 | NCBI WGS metagenome assembly OCTW01 (sample SAMN02144230, study PRJEB22623) | gut metagenome | biome: sheep rumen | host: Ovis aries | place: New Zealand
CAGCCGATGCACCAGCCAAGCCCGTGCCGACCACGATGATGTCTAACTTGCGTTTGTTGGCCGGGTTGACCAATTTCTGCGAGGCTTTGTAATTGGTCCATTTCTCGGCGAGCGGACCGGAAGGTATTTTTGAGTCAAGTTTCATAGTCAATCATTTTTGACGCGAGACACGGGACTTCGAGACGCGAGACCGTCCAACGTCTCGTGTCCCGTGTCTCATAGTCTCGTGTCAATAATACATTCATTTATAATCCAAAGTAAACGCCCAACACCGTGACGGTGAACATCAGGCAGACCACCCAATTGAACACCTGCCCGAGCACTTCGATGGCCTTGCCGTATTTGTAGTTGTAGAGTCCGAAGGTCTGGAAGATGGCAGGGAAACCATGCCGCAGGTGGAACCAAACCACGACGAAGAAAAACAAGTAGGAAATGACGATGTGCAGGATTTTGAACTTCTCGCGGGCTTGGTGGTAGAAGTCAGGCTCCACTTCGAGGCTGGCGGCTTCGAGGACGGCCTTGTCGTCGGAGTTGAAGTTGCCGAGCCAGTTGCCTTTGGCGGAGTATTCGCCGTGTTGTTCGGCGTAGTTGAAGGCTTCGGGTTTTGTGTCTTTCAGTTCGACGACATTTTCCGTCGCTGCCATATATTTCCCTTTCACCCAGCCGATTTTCACGAAGTAGAAATCAGTGAAGTGCAGGATGAGGCAGGCGAAGATGAGGATGCCTGTCCACATTTGCACCTTCGAGCCACGGTGGGTCTTCGAACGGGTTGGTTTCTTGTAGCCGACAGGTCGCGCCCGCTTGTTCTCGATGGCAAGCCAGATGGCCATGACCGCATGAAGCAGCAGCGAGGCAAACAACCCGATTTCGAGCGCCTTGACGATATAATAGGTGCCCATGAAGTGGCAGAAAGCGTTGTACCATTCGCCGCCATCGTGCCTCAGAATGAGCAGGTTGGCGCTGGCATGGAACAGCAGGAAGAAGCCCAAGAAGGCGCCTAAGGCGCCGACGAGGATTTTCTTAGTGATGGAGTGGATTTTTGGGAGATTCATATAAAGAGCTTTTATGTTCTGTCTGTAATTTCTACTTTCGTACTCAATTCGCGGCATCCGCCACAGCGTAATTTCGGGGTATTAATGCGTTTGTCACAGTCTTCAACGAAGATATTACCCGTTTTCTTTCCTCAACAACTCCAATCCCTCGCGAACGATGGTTTGGATGTTGGTTTTAGAAGTGTCAATAAACTCGCAAAGGGAAAAATCCTCCGGCTCAACTTCATAGATACCAAGGTTTTCCATCAACTCGATGTCGCCAATGATGCAGGCCTTGATGAGTTGGGTGGGGTAGATGTCGAAGGGGAATACCCGCTCGAAGTTGCCCGTGAAGACCAAAGGACGCTCGTCGCCGTGGGTGTTGGTGTCGAATTTCCAAAACTTTTCGAAGCGTGGAAGATTGATTCCCAATGGCTTGAAGGTGCTTTTCGGCATGAAGCCGCTGAGGAAAGTCCGTGAGAAACTGAATTTCTTGAAGCCCGGCATTAGCCAACCCATGAAGTCGTAATAGTCGCCTTCGGGGAGGATGCTCAGCAGGCTGTCGTAAGCGCCAACGAAACCGTCAAAGGCTATCTGTGTGCCACTCAGAACGTTGCCCGAGATAACCCGATAGTTTTGGTTAGCCGTATCGGTTTCCATTTTTGGATAATCGGGGTTGGGCAACTGTGGGGCGACAAGGCGCTCCACGCAAGCCCCAGCCATGATGCGGTAATAATGTGGGTTGCTGGCATTGGGACCCGCCACGGCAATGACTTTTTCGGGGCGGTAAACGCCCGTGCTAACCAATTCGCCCAGCACGACCACGTCTTGCGGATTCATCGTCCAAACGACCTCACCTTTATTAATAGGGTCGATGTAGGCGATTTGCGTGCCGATGTTTCCGGCGGGGTGTGGACCCTTTATGTAGTGAGTTATCAGTTGGCAGTTGTTTAGTTGGTCAGTTGTAGGGCTGTCACACCGTGGCAGCCGTTCATTTGAGCGGGGATTGAAATCGCCCGTTGCGGTTCTGGTCGCCCTTTCAGGGCTTTGCTTGACTCGCTTAGCGTCATTGACTCCGTCGAATGCAGAGCATTTGCGAGGAACGAAGCAATCCAGCTTCTGATTAGGTCTGAAACACACATGTACCATCCCCTCGGTCAGTTTTGCCAAAGCCTCAAGGCCTTTCTTGAACCATTCCTCTCGGCCTCGCATGACGAAATCATAGTCAGGTGCCAAAGGTGCGCTGTCGAAAGCACTGACGAAGATGGCTTTGGGCGTGTCGTCGGGGTTGGCCACCGTGCCGAATGGCCGTTGCCGCATCATCGGCCAAAGGCCGCATTGCAGCATCGCCGCCTTGATTTCCTCGGCGGTTTGTGGCAACTTGTTTGCCGGTTGCTCGGATTTGCAATCCGAGCCTGCCGAATATGCGGATTTGCAATCCGCTTCAACCACCACCTCCAGAAGTTTCCGTTTCTCGCCTCTCACGATTGCCTTCACCCGCCCACTGACGGGCGAAGTGAACTTGATTCGCTCGTCCTGTTTGTCGACAAACAAGGCATCGCCTTTGCAGACCACAGTGCCTTCTTCAACCAATAAACGTGGCGTAAGCCCAACGAAATCAGTGGGTTTTATAGCATAGGTGGTGATGCTACGTGCATCGGTGAGGCGTAGCTCGGCCTTGCCATCGATGGGCAAGTCGAGGCCTTTTCTTATAGTGATGGTGTCGGTCATGATTCGAGAGGCAAAAAATAGAGACGTAGCGCGCTACGTCTCTACAAACATCCAATTCAAATTAGAATAGGTTTTCCAAAATCCCGTCTTCCACCAAATTCGGCATCGTGACCCTCAGCTTTGGCTCGGCCTCCATCGCGCGTTTGATGGCGAAGGTGGCGCCTTCGTTGCGGGCCCAGTTGCGGCGGGCGATGCCGTTGTTGACGTCCCAGTGGAGCATGCAGTGGAGCCTGCGGTCGGCATCAGCGCTGCCGTCGAGGACCATGCCGAAGCCACCGTTGATGACTTCGCCCCAGCCCACGCCGCCACCGTTGTGGATGCTCACCCAGGTGGCGCCACGGAAACTGTCGCCGATGACGTTCTGCACGGCCATGTCGGCGGTGAACGACGAACCATCGTAAATGTTGGAGGTCTCGCGGAACGGACTGTCGGTGCCGCTCACGTCGTGGTGGTCGCGACCAAGGACGACGGGACCGCTCAGGCGACCGTCAGCAATGGCCTTGTTGAACTCTGCGGCAATCTTGGTGCGGCCTTCGCAGTCGGCGTAGAGGATGCGGGCTTGCGAGCCGACCACGAGATGGTTGGCTTGTGCGCCACGGATCCACTGGATGTTGTCGCGCATCTGCTGCTGGATTTCGGCAGGTGCCGTGGCAGCGATGGTCTCCAACACATGGCAGGCGATGTCGTCGGTGACGGCCAAGTCCTCGGGCTTGCCAGAGGCGCACACCCACCGGAAGGGGCCGAAGCCGTAGTCGAAGCACATCGGGCCCATGATGTCCTGGACGTATGAAGGATAGCGGAACGTGCCGTCGGCCTTCAGAATGTCGGCGCCGGCGCGGCTGCTTTGCAGCAGGAAGGCGTTGCCGTAGTCGAAGAAGTACATGCCCTTGGCGGTCAGCTTGTTGATGGCGGCCACATGGCGGCGCAACGAGGCCTGCACCTTCTCCTTGAAAAGCTCAGGATTCTCGGCCATCATGGTCTTGGATTCCTCAAACGACTGTCCGACAGGATAGTAACCGCCAGCCCACGGGTTGTGGAGCGAGGTCTGGTCGGAGCCGAGGTCGACGTGGATGTCGTGTTCGGCGGCATATTCCCAAAGGTCGACCACGTTGCCTTGGTAGGCGTAAGAGCGGGCTTCCTTCTTGGCGAGGCTCGCGTTGACATGCTTGAACAGTTCCTCAATGTTGTCGTAAACCTCGTCGACCCAGCCTTGCTGATAACGCTTCTGCGTGGCAGCCGGGTTGATTTCGGCGGTGATGCTCACCACGCCGGCGATGTTGCCAGCCTTGGGCTGGGCACCGCTCATGCCACCGAGGCCAGCGGTGACAAACAGCTTGCCAGCGGTGCTACCGCCGTGCTTGCGGGCTGCGTTGAGCACGGTGATGGTCGTGCCGTGGACGATGCCTTGGGGACCGATATACATATAGGAGCCGGCGGTCATCTGGCCGTATTGCGTCACGCCGAGGGCGTTGTAGCGCTCCCAGTCGTCGGGTTTGCTGTAGTTCGGGATCATCATGCCGTTGGTTACGACCACGCGAGGTGCGTCCTTATGCGACGGGAAGAGTCCCATCGGGTGACCGCTATACATGGCGAGAGTTTGATCTTCCTCCATGTTGGCCAAATATTGCATCACGAGGCGGTATTGCGCCCAGTTCTGGAAGATGGCGCCGTTGCCGCCGTAGATGATGAGTTCGTGCGGGTGTTGTGCCACGGCAGGGTCCAAGTTGTTCTGGATCATCAGCATGATGGCTGCGGCTTGTTTGCATTTGGCCGGATACTCCTCAATCGGGCGGGCGTACATCTTGTAGCTTGGGCGGAAACGGTACATGTAGATGCGGCCGTATTTCTCCAATTCCTCGGTAAATTCGGGGGCCAAAGTCTTGTGGAACTTGGCCGGGAAATAACGCAAAGCATTACGGATGGCCAGCTTCTTTTCCTCCTTCGTGAGGATGTCCTTGCGCTTGGGCGCATGGTTGATGGTGGTGTCGTATGGCTTCACTTCCGGCAGCTCGTCGGGGATGCCGGCAAGAATCTCTTTTTGGAAATCGTTGAGTGTGTTCATTTTATGTTTAATTGTTGATTGTTTAATCGTTTAATATTGATAGCTGTTGATGATTTTGGCTGCAAATTTAGGGAATTTTCCTCATTTAACACCATTGCATAGAATTTTCGCTGTTTTGCCATCTAATGATAATTATGTTGTAGAAACATTATGTTGTTACTTCATAATTATGTTTTAATCCATAAAGTCGTTGATAACAGATTGAGGCAGAAACACATGCTTGGTAATGCCATCTTTGGCTGGTCGTTTCAGGAATAGAGCATATATGACCTCTTTTCCTTTTACGAATGGCAGCGATTGCGCTTTTATCTCAAGTTCCTTGAACAGCCTTTCGGCTTGTTCGCCTTCGGTCCATTTACATTCTCCAATGAGGATTTTTTTCTTGTCAATGGATTCGGCAACCACATCTAATTCAATGTCTTTTTTCTCCTTATTAATAATCACTGTTCCCCACCATCGGGAAGCCACACCCCATGTCGTCCCAAGCAGTTGGTTACCGCTGACCGCTTTGCGGCAGAGCCGTTCCCAATGCGCTGCCACGAAATCGGAAAAGCTGTTGCCGATGATTTGGCTTACGACCTCGTTTCTATGCAGGTTGATGAGCGAGCGGTTGGGCACCACATATCGGTAATAGGTGCGCATGAACGGGTCGCTGATTTGGTAGTAGCTCCGTTTGCTGTTGCGCGGATTTTCGCCAAAAGGGGTTTCGCGTTCGATGTAGCCCAAGTTGATGAGTTTGGCGAGCGGACCGCTGAGGTCGGTGGCGTTTTTTTGCATACGGCCGGCGATTTCCGAGAGGCGATTGGCTCCGTTGCCGATGACGGAAAGCAAGGCTGATGATTGCGTAGTATGTTGGAAATCATCGAGAAAAAGCCTTGATGGTTCGTCGTATAAAGTGCCGTTAGGGTCGGTGATGTGGTTGGCGATGGCATCTTTCAGCGAAGGTTCTTGCTCCCTGATTTCCCAGTACCGGGGAACACCGCCCCAAATGGCTGATTCTTCGACGGTTTGGACGGCATCGGCGTGAAGGACTTCTTGCAAATGACGGACGGGAATGGGTTCAAGTTTCATGATGACGCTGCCGCGACCGTAAAGCGGAGAGGCGGCATCGAGCACCAAGCCTTGCATCATTTGTTGCGACGAGCCGCAAATGATGAGGTTGAACGGCAGTTGCTTGCTGTCGATGTGCCGTTGCAGTATGGAAGGCAGGCTTGGACTGGATTTGACCAAGTAGGGGAACTCGTCCAAGCACAGTGTGAGTCTTTCGGTGGTTCGATGTGCCAAAGTGACGATAAGCGTTTCCCAGCCGGGATAGACGACCTTGTCGAAATCGGGGATTCTCGTTCCGATGGTCTTGGCCAACAATGCAAGTTGCTGGCTTTGTTCGGTTTGGTCGGCCATGAAATAGATGTCGTTGTCGGTCAACACGTGGCGGATGAGCGTTGATTTTCCTAAACGCCGACGTCCGTAAATGACGACGAATTGCGCCTGGCCTTCTTGGCTTAAGACCCGTTTGAGGCGGTTGGTCTCGTTTTCTCTGTCTACGAATTTCATTTGTCCAAACATTATTTTCGGCAAAAATAATGTTTTTATTCCATAATAAATGCGATTTAGAAAAATAATTCGTTTTTTCACGTCCTTGAATGTTCCATTGGAAATTTCCCTATTTTTGCACTCCAAAATGTTCGTCAAACTCGTAAAATATAATTTCATTGCGAAGTATTTGCCAATCTTGGCAAATTGTTTTGTACCCCCCCCCTATAAAACTGATAATCAATTATTTACAAATCTGATAATCAAGTCTTTGGCCAAAAGCCAAGGGCTTTTGCTTTGTCATTTGAAAACATATAACAATACACTATGAAAGGAGTTAAAACAAAGAAAAGCTTTTTCGTCGCTTTTGTGGTGATGGCCTTTTGGTCGTCGCCAATGGGTCTTTTTGCCCAAGGCGGCTTGTTCCAGCGTGGCGTGACCGATGAGGTCCATTACGGCTATGGCGGTTCAACCGTAAGGTCTGGGGTTTTTGGCTATCGCAGCGAAGAAACGGGCATTATCGACAACCAAACCTTTGGTCAGACAGTGCCCGTCGGCAGTGGAATAGCCATTCTGCTTGTGGCAGGTGCGGGTTATGCAGCCTTAAAAAGAAAGGAGGACGAACAATGAAAAAGCTTGGCGTTTTCGCAATGGCATTTGCCATATTGTTAGGCATGTCGCAATGCAAGAAGGAAAACACGTCTGCTTCAAACGATGAAGCCGTAAAAGTGCCCATTACACTCAATGTGAGTGGCAACAGTGGCTCGAGAGTGGCTGTAACACCCGAAACAGGTGTTGTTACTTTCGAGAACGGAGACGTAATTCATGTGGCCAGCAACGGCGTTTATGTCGGAACAATGTCCTATAATGGTACAGTCTTCAGTGGTGAAATCACGGAACCGACTGAAGGGCAGAAACTTCAATTTTTTTTCCTTGGCAACAAGACCCCAGAGTTCTATGCGGAAAATACTGAATGCAGTGTGGTCATTAGTGACCAGACAGAGTATCTGCCTGTGATTTCCTACGCGCCTTCGCGCGAAAACTACGAAACAGGCCGGACGGCCTACAACGCCACCCTGCTCAACAAGTGCGCCTTGGTGAAGTTCGACGTGACCACGATTTCCGAAGCGGCCACCTGCATCACTGGCTTGAACAACAAGGTGACGGTGGATTTCGCGACCAACGGGTTGGCCTACAGCCAAGACGGAGCAGGCTCCATAGCCTTGCCCGCCGGCAATGGCGAGAGGTGGGCCATCCTGCTGCCGCAAGACGAGGTGACGGATGCGGTGGTCAATTCCTACGATGGCCTTTATACCGGAACCTGTGGCACCATTCCCGCGATTGCGGCGAATGATTACCTTGCGGAAGGCATAGCCGCAAACACCAGCCTCCGTGCCGGTGTCATTGAGGGGCTTTTCTCAGTGAGTGCCACTCAGCAAGTGCGCTTCTCGAAAGGCAACCTGCAGTACATCGGCAGTGCGGGCAACGGCGACGACAACAACACGGGCGGCTACTGGAAGTTTGCCGACCACCAGTGGGACTACATCGGAGAGACCACGCCACAGGCCACCGACAACAAAACCATCGACCGCGACCTCTTCGGCTGGGCCACGAGCGGATATGAACGCAATGATACCTACTATCAGCCTTGGAGCGTAAGTGCAGATTATAGTATGTATCGTTCTTACGGAACTTGGGCAAACCTTTACGACCAGACGGATTGGGGCTACAACGCGATACGCAACGGCGGAAACGCCGAGAACAGCGGCTGGCGCACCCCGTCACGGAGCAACTGGGTTTACTTGTTCAACACGCGTACCACTGCATCCGGCATCCGTTGGGTGGTGGCTTCGGTGAACGGCGTGAACGGCTACATCCTGTTGCCTGACGACTGGTCGGCGGCCTATTACGCGCTGAACTATCCCAACGACAACAGCAATGGTTTTGGCAGCAACACCATCTCTGCCGAGGATTGGACCAACTCGCTTGAGGCCTATGGCGCGGTATTCTTGCCCGCCGCAGGCAAGAGGGTGGCAGTGGATTATTTTGAGTCTCCAAGTGAGATGGAGAGTATTTACATTAATGATGTTGGTAGTTATGGCTACTATTGGTCGTCCGAGTATTACGAGGCTTCAAAGGCGTTTAAAATGTATCTTGCCAGCACAAATTATAGCACAAATTGGGAATTTCGCAGTTATGGTTTGTCTGTGCGTTTGGTTCGCGATGCGGATTGGCTCCATTAACTATAGAATTCCCTAGTTCTTCCGCATTTGCAATGCGGAAGGGGTGAGTATGAGCATTTGCAATGCTGTAATGAATGATATGCGGCTGTTGTACCACGGCAGCCTTGCTTTTTTATGCCTATCGGGGTGCTGCCGTAGATCGCGTGTTTTTCGGGGAATGAATTGCCCCGTTGAATTAGGGTCGTCCTTTCAGGACTTGGAGGCGGGCAGGAGGGCGCGGAGGAACCCCGAAGGGGTGATGATATGTCATCGGGCGATTTCAATCCCCGCAGATGAAGAGGCTGTGGTCAATCGTGTTCTTCAACATGAATTATCATGTAATTGGTCACGAATGATTCAATAATGATTTGATCGTGGAAATTGGTGTCTATAATTTATGGAAATTCGTGGTATATTCGTGGAAATTCGTGTTTGCGATTCCTGTGGTTTTTTTGCGGATTTACGAAAAATCCCCGTGGATTTTTGAGGATTTACCGAAAAATCCCTACTTTTGCATTAAGTTGCATAACCCTTTACCAATGAAACACATCGCCATACTATTGTTCCTGTTGCTATCATTTCAATTCAGGACATCAGCACAAACCTCCGAAAACTACCATTCCGCCTTCAACGCGGCCTACGAAGCCTGCCCCGATGTCCTAAAAGGCTTGTTGGAAGCCATCTCGTTCACCAACACGCATTGCCATCACTTGACCGATGCCAACTACCATCACGACGGCCCCGATGCCATGCCCCGCGCCTACGGCTTGATGGGCCTGGTGCGCGACGGGAAGAGCTATTTCCGTGAGAACCTGCACCTTGTGGCGGAGCTTTCAGGCATTTCGGAAACGGAAATCCTCGAAAGCCCCGAAAAGAATGTGTTGGCCTATGCCATGGCTTTTTCCCGCTTGGCGAAGGAAGCCAAAGCCACCGAAATCAAAGGCTATCTCAATGTCGTCCAGCGGCTTTCGGAACTGCCGACAGGGGAGGAGAAGGACGACTATCCGATGCAGTCGATGCTTTATTCGGTGTGTGTGTTCCTCAACGATAGCGTCAGGGCTGCGCAGTTCGGCTTCCCGAAATATGACATCGACCTGAAAAGCACGTTTCCGGCATATTACGAGCGACTTTCAGCCCCAGTCCTCAAAATGTCGCGGGCGGGCGACTATCCTGGCGCCATTTGGGACCCCGCGCCGCCGTGCAACTTCGAGCCGCGCACCAAAGAAGTGAGTTCCGTTGTAATTCATTATACTGAAGGTAGTTATGCGGGCTGCATCAGCTGGTTCAAGAACTGCGATGCGCAGGTGTCGGCGCATTATGTCATCCGTTCCGTCGACGGACAAATCACGCAGATGGTGCGCGAGGCCGACAAGGCTTGGCACGCCCGCTCAGCCAACGGCTACACCATCGGCATCGAGCATGAGGCTTACGGCGACATTTGGAGTTTTTTCACTGAGGCAATGTATCGCTCTTCCGCCGACTTGGTGCGCAACATCTGCTCGCGCTACGAAACCATTGATGGGCATCGCACCTTCTATCGCGACACTTTGGACAACGGCACATTGCTGAATAGCGGCGTCCACGACCTCGGCGGCGAGGAGGCATGCACCAAAATCCGAGGCCACCAGCATTATCCCGACCAAACCCACACCGACCCAGGGCCGTATTGGGACTGGAACTATTACTACAAACTCATCAACGAAGGCACGCCCGTCACCGTTTTGGAAGGCGAGGAAGGCCGCCTCGACCATACAAATTATGGCAACGACGAACGCGGGATTTGGGTTGTCAAAGGCCCTGACGTTTCAACCATTCAGCTGGATTTCAGCAGCTTCGGCATGGAGCCCGACTACGACTTCCTCTGGATTTATGATGGCGACAACGTCTATGCCCCGAAAATCGGGCGGTGGAACACGCAAAGTCCTGGGACGGTTACGGCGTCGGGCAACGTGATGTGCGTCGAGTTCCGCTCCGACTGCGGCATAACAGCTGCGGGCTGGGAAGCCTCTTGGAAAGCCTTGGTGCCTTCCGTGCCCACCCCCGAGGTGGAAATCGCCGACGGGGTATTCCCCAATCCCATTCGCGACGGCTTCACGATACGCACCTCCGAGATGGGCTTCATCGACGTGGCCGTCTATGACATCGTGGGCAATTGCGTGCTGCCGCTTGTGCGCTTCGAAACCACCGTGAATATTGATACAAGCGCTTGGCCTGCTGGTGTTTATGTGGTCAACTATGGCAGTCCGGGTGTGATGGGCAAAATGGTCAAGCTGGTGAAGCTGTAAAGTGTAGGTTGAAACAATATTCGGCATGAAGTTGCGTTCGTCTTGATAAAATTCCTATCTTTGCAACCTATTTTGGATTCGTAATGAGACACACCATCCTAATATCGAGAGCCTTACTGCTGTTCATGGCATGTGTTTGCTCGCTTTTCGCAAAGGCGCAAGACCCCTGCGAAATCACCTGCAATGTCGACATGCCTGTGTGCAGCCAGTCGGCTGTGACGCTCAGCGTTCCCAACAACTACCTCTATTCCTATTCTTGGTCGCCCGGTGGGCAAACCACCAACAGCATCACGGTGCGGCCTTTTTCGACCACTACCTACCGGGTGGAAATCCGTGAGGCCGAAAGCGGCAATGAGGTGTGCCAGTCGGAGTTCACCGTCGAGGTGATGCCTCGTTTTGAGGTGAACTTCCGCCAGCTGAAGCTCACTTGCAGCAATCGTGAGGAAGAAAACGGACGCAATGCGCAAGTGGTGGCCATGGTCGACAGCCTCGCCACGGTTTACGAGCCGCCTTTCGTCTACCAATGGGAGGTCAGCCCCTTGCATATCGCCCCTAACGACCCGAGGTGGGCCATCGGTTTGGAGGCATACAAGTACTATTATATTAAGGTGACCGACGGACGCGGTTGCAGCCAACGCGACAGCGTGACGCTGCGGGCTTATCCCAATCCCGTGGCCGAAATCACCACTGACCCTGGCGACACCGTTTATCTGCAAAACCCGCATGTAACCTATTCCTTTGAGAACCTTTCGGCTGACACTTTGGATATCAGCAACTTCTATTGGGTCCTCAACCAGCAATACAACATAACGTCGACCGAAAACGAGCCGCGTTTCACTTATGTGGAGACGGGCGACTATAGCACGGAGCTGAAGGTCTACAACCCGCAAGGGTGCGACACCTCTTATTATCACACCGTCAAGGTGGAACCCGTCAAACTGAAGATCCCGAATGTGTTTACGCCCAACGGCGACGGCACCAACGACTATTTCATCATCTCGCTCGACGGTGGCAGCGACATGCCTTCGGGTGGCGACAACGGAAGCCGTGGCTACCGTGAGTCGGGTGCCGAATATGAGAACTACGAACCGTTGAATCGTTATTATGAGTCGTCGGAGCTGACCATCTTCAACCGCTGGGGACGCGTCGTCTACCATTCCAAGGACTATCAGAACGACTGGGATGGCGGCGGACTCTCCGACGGTACCTATTTCTATGTGCTGAAATGCCACGGACTGAAGAACGACGCAACCTACCAAGGCTCGGTGATGATCATCAAATCACAAAGACAACCCGCATCAAGATGAAAAAACTGATTCCTATCATAGCATTGACCCTGATGATGCTCGTGGCTTGCAATGGCCGCGACGGGCAGCAAGGCCAGCTTTCCACCGACTTGGTGACCAATCCCAAATCGGCCCTCGAAACCTCAAACAAGCAAGCAAGCATCAAATTCGACAAGGAAGAACACGACTTTGGCACGCTGCTTCAAGGCGAGGTGGTGACCTATTCGTTCCACTTCACGAATGTGGGCAATGCGCCACTCATCATCAGCGAAGTGGGCTCAAGCTGCGGCTGCACCGTCGGCGACTTTTCGCGCGAACCCATTGCGCCGGGCAAGACTGGCGACATCAAGGTGACCTACAACAGCTCGGGCCATCATGGTTTCCAAAGCCGTTTCCTCACCGTCATGACGAACACCAATCCCGCAAAGACTACGCTTCGTATCAAGGCAAAAGTGCAAACACCCGATCAGTATTAGTCATAATAGAAATCTCAAGATTAATCTTTAAATAATTAGAAATGAACACGTTATTTATTCTTTTACAAGATGCTGCCGCAGCAGGCCAAGGCCAAAGCTCCTGGACGAGCTTGATTTTCATCCTCTTGCTCATCGTTGTTTTCTGGCTTTTCTTCATTCGTCCGCAGTCGAAGAAGGCCAAGGAAGAGCAAAAGTTCCGCGAAGGCCTGAAGAAAGGCGACAAGGTGACCACCATCGGCGGTTTCCATGGCAAGGTGGTCGAAGTGAAAGACACTACGGTCATGATTTCGCTCGCACCCAATGTTGAGGTCGAGGTTGAGAAGTCGGCATTAGTGCAAAACGGTGCTCCCGTTGGTCAGGCTTAAGCCATGAAAAACAGGTCAGTACTCACTTTCCTCATCTTTCTTGCCATCTCCACGGCGGCATGGTTCTTGGTCAAACTGTCGGAGAACTATGTCACCCAGACCGCCTATCGCGTCCATTTCGAGGACGTGCCTGCCGACAAGTGGATGTCGGCAGACGAGCAGTTGGTGAAGCTCTCGCTCAACATCGACGGCTTCCATACCTTGAGATACAAGATGATTCGCGAGGCCAACAGGGTCGTTGCCATCTCCTTGGCCGAGGTGCCCTATCGCCTTGAAAACGGGAATAGCTATTCCGTTAGTAGCCAATATGTTGCCGACAAAATCGCCGAAAGTCTTGACATCAACGCTTCCGACATCACGATGAACGAGGCCAAGGTGTATTTCAACATGGATGCGCTGAAATCGAAAGTGGTGCCGGTTGCCTTGAGTTACGACATCAAGCCGCAACGGCAATACGACATTTATGGAATCCCGACGCTCGAACCGTCGTCGGTGACCATCTTCGGCCCTCAAGAGACCATCGACACAATCAAGGTCGTTAGGACCCAGATACTTTCGAAAAGCGGTGTCAACCAGAATTTTACGGAGACTGTGCCGCTCAATCTCATGGATGGACTCATTCGTTCCAATGTCAAAGTGGTGAAGGCTGAGATACAGGTGGAGAAATTCACCGAGATGGATGTCGAAGTGCCTATCACGGTGGCCGACAGCCTCAGAGTGCGTTTCTTCCCCGACAAGATGACGGTGAAATGCCTCGTTGCCATGAAGGACTATGCATCCATCACGCCTGAGGGCTTCAGCGTGGCGGTCGACATGCAGCAACTCAAAGCCATGCAACCCCTTCTTGACGTGCGCCTCGCCTCTTGGCCACCCACCGTGCAAGTCCTCAGCACCCGCCCCGACAAGGTGGAATATCTTATCGTGCAATGAAAAAGGTAGCCATAACGGGAAACATCGGCAGCGGCAAGTCGTGGGTATGCGAGCTGTGGAAACAAAGGTTTGGAATCCCTGTCTACAGCAGCGACGATGCCGCCAAGCGAATGTATTTCCTACCCGATGTGCGCCGACAAATCTGTGAGCGTTTTGGTGGTGTTTTCTATGTTTCTGAAAACGAGTTAAATAGAAAATTTATCTCTGCAATGATTTTCAGCGACGAAACAGCCCAACGCGACCTGGAAGGCATCCTTTATCCCGCTCTGTTCATCGATTTTGAGCGATGGATGGCACGACAAAACGCGCCTTACGTCTTGTTTGAGTCGGCGCTGGTTTTCGAGAAACGTCTCGAAAGGCGATTCGATGCCGTGGTGATGGTGACGGCTTCCGAAACCATCCGTCTGCGTCGTGCCATGTCCCGCGACCATTGCGATGAAACCGCCATAAGGGCGCGGATGTCCAAACAATGGCCTGAAGAAGGCAAACGTCTCTTGTCCGATTATGTCATTTGGCATGAAAACGACGACGAAGACGAGACCCTAAAGGAGCAAATCCAACGGTTGCACATCATATTTCGGTAAGCGAAATAACAATTTCGACTTTTTTCTTGTTTGTATCGCTTTTTTCCGTATCTTTGTGGCAATCTGACTATGGCCTATAGCCTATGGCCAATGGCATGTTTCGTCGAAGCGGCAATCCTTTGTCGCATTGGGCGAAGCGAGCCATAAGCCATAGGCCATAGTGAAATCTTTGAATTTTGAATCTGAAATTTTAAATCTGAAATACTGAATTATTGATATGGAGAAATTACTGCTTTTAGGCGATGAGGCCATTGCACAAGGCTTCATCGACGCTGGCGGCTCGGCCATCAACAGCTACCCGGGCACGCCTTCAACCCAAATCACAGAGTATGTCATCAACTCGAAGCAAGCCAAGGAACAAGGCGTGATCGCCAACTGGTGCGCCAACGAGAAGACCGCCCTTGAGGCCTCCATCGGCGTGGCCTACGCCGGCAAGCGTGCCATGACCTGCATGAAGCACGTGGGTCTCAACGTTTGCGGCGACCCCTTCATGAATGCCGCCATCATCGGCACGAAGGGCGTCCTCGTCGTCGTGGCCGACGACCCGTCGATGTTCTCGTCGCAAGACGAACAAGACAGCCGCTTCTATGGCCACTGGGCCATGATTCCCATGCTGGAACCTTCGAACCAACAAGAGGCATACGACATGGTGCATTACGGCTATGAACTGAGCGAAAAGCTCGGCACGCCAGTGCTTTACCGCATCCCGACTCGTTTGGCCCACAGCCGCGCTGGCGTGGTGCGCAAGCCTGTCCGTCCGCAAAACGAACTCACCGAGCCTGCCGATGCCAAGTCGTTCGTGCTGCTTCCGGCCAATGCCAAGCGCCTCTATCGCAACCTCATCGACAAGCAACCCGCTTTCACCGAGGCTTCAGAGACTTCCGGCTACAACAAATACTTTGACGGCCCGAAGAAGAACATCGGCATCATCACCACGGGTATCGCCTACAACTACCTGATGGAGAACTTCCCCGATGGCCAATGCCCCTATCCTGTCGTGAAGGTGACGCAGTATCCGTTGCCTTACGATATGATTAATAAGCTCTACGACGAGTGCGACGAAATCCTCGTCCTCGAAGATGGCCAGCCTTTCGTTGAGGAGTTAGTCAAGGGCTTCCTCGGCAAGGGCAAAACCGTCATGGGCCGTCTCGACGAGACCATCCGCCGCGATGGCGAACTGAACGCCGAAAAGGTGGCCAAGGCCCTCGGTATGGACGTGCCTACCATGTACAGCGTGCCGGAAGTGGTCACCAACCGTCCTCCTGCGCTTTGCCAGGGTTGCCCCCACGTCGACAGCTACAATGCCCTCAACGAGGTGATGGCCAACCACAAGGGTGGCAAGGTGTTTGGCGACATTGGTTGCTACACTTTGGGCTTCAACATGGGTGCCATCAACACGACCGTGTGCATGGGTGCCTCCATCACCATGGCCAAGGGCGCCAGCGAGGTGGGCATCTTCCCGAGCGTTGCCGTCATCGGCGACGGTACCTTCGGTCACAGCGGCCTGACGGGCCTCATGGACTGCGTCAACGAGAAGGCCAACGTCGTGGTCATGATCCTCGACAACGACATCACCGCCATGACGGGCGGCCAGCCTTCGTCGGCCCACAACAAGATCCGCCGCATCTGCGAAGGCCTTGGTGTTGAACCCGAACACATCCGCGACATCGTCCCGCTGCCCAAGAACCACGAGGAGAACGTGAAGGTCATCGAGGAAGAGGTCAACTACAACGGCGTGTCGGTCATCATCCCGCACCGCACCTGCATCGTCGAACTCAAAAAGCATCTGAAGAAATAATCGTTTGGTTAGTAGAGACGTAGCGCGCTACGTCTCTACAATCAGAATTTTGAATTTTAAATCTTAAATCCAGAAAAATGAAAAAAGACATAGTATTATGCGGCGTGGGCGGCGATGGCATCGTTTCGGTGGCCAAAATCATCTCTGACGCTGCTCTCAATATGGGTATGAACCTGAAACAGAGCGAAATCCACGGTATGTCGCAGCGCGGTGGCTCGGTGTTCTCGCACCTCCGCATCTCCGACAATGAGATTTTTGCCGACGTGATTCCCGAAGGTCAGGCCGACATCATCCTCTCTTCCGAGCCTATGGAAGCCTTGCGCTACCTGCCTTGGCTGAGCAAGGAAGGTTGGGTCATCACCAACAATGATCCCTTCATCAACATCAGCAACTATCCCGATATGGAGAAGATTAACGCTGAGTTGGCCAAGCTGGAGCATGTGGTTTCGTTCAACGCCAACGAGATCGCCAAGCAACTGAAGGCCCGTTCCAACATGGTGCTTTTGGGTGCCACGGTGCCTTATCTCGGCATCTCCATGGAGAAGGTCGAGGAGGCCATCGCCCACATCTTCGGCAAGAAAGGTCAAGAGGTCGTCGACCTCAACATCCAGGCCGTGCGTGCCGGTTATGCCGAGGCCACGAAATAATTGTAGGGACGTATCGAAATACGCAGTATTCGACGAAGTCAATGCGCCCGCAGAACACGAAAAATGCCCGATTGGAAATCTCCAGTCGGGCATTTTCACATTATTTTTCGCCCCATTTCAAGGGGTAATTCGGGCAGGTGCAATAGCCAGTTTCCCTGAAATAGAAGCGTATGACATCCACTTGGCCTTCGCTGCCCAAGGTGGAATAGCAGTCCAGCCAACCGTAGCAATAGCCTTCGTCGACGCTATGTCTCACACAAATCGGAACAAGGTGTCCCCATAAGACGCGGTAATCCCTGTTCCACCAATTCAGGGTGTTCATGTAGCCATCAGTCGTGACGCTGAGTTCCCAGTCATTAGCGGCCTCAATGCAAACCTGTTCATAAAAGAAATAAAGTTTAAGATCATGGCTACCATCCTCGTCAAGGTCGATTTTGAGGGTGTCCGAAACTTGTTCAGGTTCATTGTCCCTAATACGGTTGATGTTCAACGCTGGGTTGTATTTCTTGTGCAGGATCTTGCCCGTCAGTCCTCCGTATTCCACTTTGTGGCATGAGGACAAACAGCTTATTATCAAGGTGATGGCAAGTGCAATTGAAAACCTTTTCATCAGGATAGGGCTTTTTGGTTCTTCTTCAAAAACATTGCAAACAGCGCCAATCCCAATACAGTGATGGCGGCGCCGATGCCAAATCCAACAGGACGAGGCAGGATAGAACCTAAACCACCGTCGGCGGCTTTGGCAACAAAGAGGAACGATCCGGTGACCATCGTCATGAAGAGGGCAGGGATGAGGGTCACGAGATACCACATCTTGCCTTTGTTTTTGGCGAGATAGACCGAAATGGCCCAAAGCGTTACAGTGGCCAAAACCTGGTTGGCCCAAGCGAAATAACGCCAGATGAGTTGGAAGCCGTTTTTGTCGGAAATGCTGTAGACCAAAATGGCTGCGGTGACGACGAACATTGGGATGGCCACAATCAAGCGGTTCTTGATGGGCTTCTGGTCGTAGTGCATGAAGTCGGCGATGATGAGTCGGGCCGAGCGCAAAGCCGTGTCGCCCGAGGTGACTGCCGCGCTGATGACACCCAAGATGGTGATGACGGCGATAACGGGCGTGAACCAAGTGTTGGCAATGATGCCCACGATGGCGGCACCACTCTTGCCAGTGACATCTACCACGCTGTCGGGGCCGAAGAAATAAGCCGCAGCAGCAGCCCAAATCAAGGCAACCACGCCTTCAGTGATCATGGCACCGTAGAAAATCGGGCGGCCTTGCTTCTCATTGACCATGCATCGCGCCATCAAGGGCGACTGCGTGGCATGGAAGCCGGAGATGGCGCCGCAAGCGATGCTGATGAACATCATCGGGAAGATGGGGTTGTTGGCTGCGTCAGGGTGACGGTTTTGCAGGCCGCTCCACAACTCCGGGATTTCGGGTTTGTAGATAAGGAAAGCGATGAAGATGGCCACGGCCATGCCCAAAAGCAGAATGCCAAAGATGGGATAGATTTTCCCGATGACTTTGTCAATGGGTAACAAAGTGGCTATCAGGTAGTAAACCAAGATAATGGCAATCCAAATGTATGGATTCCAGCTTGGCGTGAAGTGTGCGTTGAGCAGCGTGGCTGGCGTGTTGACGAACACCACGCCGACCAAAATCATCAGGATGACGGTGAAGGCACGCATCACTTGTTTGGCGCCGTTGCCGAGGTAGGTGCCATGGATTTCGGGCAGGCTTGCGCCTTTGTCACGCAACGAAATCATGCCCGAGAGGTAGTCGTGGACGGCACCGGCAAAGATGCTGCCCAACACAATCCACAGGAACGAGGCCGTGCCAAACTGGGCACCCATGATGGCCCCGATGATAGGACCCACACCGGCGATGTTCAAAAACTGGATCAAGAAAATCCGCCAAGGCTTCATTGGCACGTAGTCGACACCATCGGCCATGGTGATGGCAGGTGTAGTGCGTTGTGGATCAGCGCCAAAGAGCTTCTCGATGAATTTTCCGTAGATGATGTAGCCGAGAATCAAGACGGCTAACGCGATGAAAAAAGTAATCATAGTGCTTGATTTTATTGCCGCAAAATTACGGTTTTTGAAAAACATAACGATAATACGGGGCCAAAAAACAAAAAAATGCGGACTTGGGTGTCCCAAATCCGCTTCTAAGTGTGGTGTGTCTATTCTTAATCATCGAAATCAATGACATTGAATCGCTTGTCGAATTCGATTTCGATGCCATTGCTCAATTTGATGTCCCAGCCATGGTTGTCCTTGGAGATTTTCGTGATGGATTGTGTGCCATGGATTTTGCTCACATAGTTGGCGATTTCAACAGGAACCAATGCGGCGGGCACTGCTGCTGAAGTGGCAGCATGGCTGCAATCCACCTCGTCCCATTCGAGTTTGCCGAACAGGTTGCCGTCGAACCCGATTTGGGTGTAGTCGCTGAGGGTGACATCGCAGTCCAAACCGTCTTTGATGTTGGCAATCACTTCTGTGTCAGGGAAGTAGGTCTTTACGAAAGCATTGATGGCTTGAGCCTTTTTGTCTCCATTGCATGAAGTGTTGGTCAGGGCGAAGCCGATGAAAAGGGCTAAATAAACGATTTTCTTCATGGCGGTCAAGATTAGTCGTCAACTTCCAATACTCTGAAACTGCTGTTGAACTTCACCTCAAGTCCGTTGCTCAGTTCAATCTCCCATCCGCCCATGTGTTTCTTTTCGAGCTTCTTGATGGTCGCGCCTTGGAAATTGGAGTTTACGTAAGCTGTGATTTGTTCGGGGACAAGTTCGGCAGGCACGGTAGTATAAGTGGTCGCATGTTCGCAGTCCACCTTTTTCCATTCGTGGTTGAGGCGGAACTCGATCTTGGTGTAGTCGTTCAGTATGACGTCGATGTCGTCCTCATCGGGCATCACCATCTGGACCGTGGCTTGTGGGAAGTACTGTTGCACGAAATTGGTGATGGCAGGATTGGTGTTTTGCGCCATGGCACTCGACATGCCGAAGCACATGATGGCTACAAAAGCCATGATAAAGCCTAATCTTTTCATTGTCATGAGATTTAGTAGTTGTTAGTAGATTTAAGATATGAAGATGTTGCAATAATTATGCCATTTTTTTTGTAGAGACGCAAAATTTTGCGTCTCTACATGATAATTATTCTTTCTTTCCACCAAATTCCATCAAATACGCCTTCAGGAAGGCATCGATGTTGCCGTCCATCACGCTCTGAACGTCGGAGGTCTGGTAGTTGGTGCGATGGTCTTTCACGCGGCGGTCGTCGAACACGTAGCTGCGGATTTGCGAGCCCCACTCGATTTTCAGCTTGCCGGCCTCAATCTTGTTCTGCTCCTCCATGCGGTGGCGCATCTCGCGGTCATAGAGTTGCGACTTCAAGAGGCGCAAGGCATTCTCGCGGTTCTTGGGTTGGTCGCGGGTCTCGGTGTTCTCGATGAGGATTTCCTCTTCCTCGCCCGTGTAGGGGTCTTTGTATTGGTAACGCAGGCGCACGCCCGATTCCACCTTGTTCACGTTCTGTCCGCCCGCGCCGCCACTGCGGAAGGTGTCCCACGACAGGCGCGACTGCTCAATGACGATTTCAATCGTGTCGTCGACGAGCGGCGTGACAAACACCGAGGCAAACGAGGTCATGCGTTTGCCTTGTGCGTTGTACGGGCTGACGCGCACCAAGCGATGAACGCCGTTCTCGCCTTTCAGGTAGCCGTAGGCATAGTCGCCTTCGATCTTCATCGTCACTTGCTTGATGCCGGCATCGTCGGCTTCCAAGAGGTTCGAGATGGTGAGCTTGTACTTGTGGTTTTCGGCGTAGCGCATATACATTCGCATGAGCATCTGCGCCCAGTCTTGGGCTTCGGTGCCACCCGCGCCCGCGTTGATTTTCAGCACGGCGCTCATCGGGTCGGCTTCCTCTTGCAGCATGTTCTTGAACTCCAAATCCTCGATGATTTTCAGTGTGGCGTTGTACTGCTCGTCCACTTCCTCCTCGGAGGCTTCGCCTTCCTTGGCGAAGTCGAAGAGCACGGTGAGGTCGTTGCCTGCGTCTTCGGCCTGCTTGTAGCCGTTGAGCCAGCCTTTCACCTCGCGCACTTTCTTCATCGTGGCTTCGGCGGCCTTCGGGTCGGCCCAAAACTGCGGGTCTTGTGTCTTTTCGTCTAATTCTTGTGCTTCGATGGTACGTCTTTCGACGTCAAAGATACCTCCTCAAGGCATCAATCCTCTTACATACGTCTTTAAGTTGGTCTTGGGTAATCATATTAAATAAGGTATTTCGGGCTGCAAAGGTAGGGAAAAATGTTGTAATTGCTGCAAATTCACTATTTTTGTCGCTGTGAAAAGAAAATTGTTCATAGGATTCGCCTTTTTCATGGGCGTGATGCTGTTTGCTTGCCATCCCACATCCAGAGATGCAAGGCAAACCGCACGCGATGCCTTGGAAAACGCTCGTATCCAGTTGGATTCGGGCAATAAGGCGGATGCCATGCGCTTGTTCAAGGAGGCGGAGCGTTACGGCTTATCTGCCAATGATCCGCTGACGGTTGCCCACGCTCGACTCAATATCGCGCATTGTTTGGGCTATTATGCCGACAAAGAAGAAGTTGTTTCGTTGTTGAAGTCTGCCGCAGAGGGCTTTGGCGAAGACTATGCCGACCGTGCCGATGCGCTGAGAGAGTTGGGCGATTTCTATCAGTTCCATAGGGCATACGATACCGCCGAGATGGTTCTGCAACAGGCTTGGGCCTACGCCGAACAAAGTGGCTCGGTGGAGACGAAACGCACGGTTTCATCGGCTTTTCATGCGATGTATTTCAATGCTGGAGAATATGAGAAGTCGGGCGATTATCTGAGGCGATTCCTTCAATTGTCAATGCCTGATGTCGATGACAGAACGATGATGTATTATTACGACGGCATGGGTGGCATCTTTTATGAGATGGGTAATATGGATTCGACGGCTTATTACTATGGTCGCTTGGAAGAGATTTTAACCCGTGAAGAACCAGATTGTTCAGCACAAAACGAAGTCGGATGGTATTATGGCGCGCTTGCCAATTTTGCCGAGATGCGCGGTGATTTTGAGAAGGCTTGCGAGTACATGTATTGGTACGAAAAACACGTTGCGCATTACGGCATAGAACGGCAGAAAAACAATCTAGCACTCATCAGCCAGAAATATGACACAGCGGTGATGCAGAACGAATTGAACGAGAAGATCATTCGGAAACAGCGTGTTATCATTCTTATTAGTGGGATAGCGGCATTGGTTTTGTTGGCCTTCTTAATCTCGCAAATCCGATTGGCTCGCAACCGCAAGCGGGAAGCCGAAATCAACGCCGAACTATTCCACTTCAAGCAACAGAACGTTGCCTTGGCACAAAGGGATGCCGAACACGAGCAAATCCAACAAGACTATGCCGACCGCCTTTCGGAGGCTTTGGACAAGGAGCAACAAACCATGATGCTGTTGGACATTTATCTGAACAACAGCAAGAAAGCCAATCTCCTCAATGACTTGGAACGTTCGGTTTTCGGCGACAAAGACCATTGGAAGGCCATGCTCGCCGTGGTTGAGGAGAAATACCCAAGCCTTTGGGAAACCCTCGGACAAAAGTGCCCCGACTTGGACGAGGACGAAAAGAAATCCTTCATTCTGTCGCATTTCAAGGTCTCGCGCCAGGAAGAGGCGGATTACCTTGGAACCACTGTCAATATGGTGGACAAACTGCGGGGAAGAGTCAGGAAAAAGATGGCTGAACGCCAATAATCTTTGGACTTTTTCAACAAAAAGTTTGGAATGAATGAAATTACAACTTATTCATTACCAAAATATTACAATTATTCAATCCCAAAAAAGTTTGGACTGGCCATTTAACCGCTTGACAAATGCGATAGTTTTGCGTCATGTCACAAAACGGCGTTTTCGTGCGTCTTATTTGACACGAGACTGCGAGACGCGAGACTGCGGGACAAGGGCTTGTCTCGAAGTCCCGTAGTCCTGAAGTCAAAAGATATTGCAGTTTAATTTTGAACACTTACTTAAAACAAATCACCATGAATAAAAAACTGTATTTCCTTTTGCTGCTGACGCTCGCCATTCCGCGCTTGGCGCTTGCGCAGAATCCCATCAACATTGATGAGTACAAGGTCATCGACCAAAGCCGCTTCATCATCACCTACGAAGCAATGATGACCGACGACTCACTGAAACCTACCAAACACAACTACGACCGCCTCGTCCTGATGGTGGGCGACTCCATTTCAAGATGTTACAGCAACACCATGCACCGTTATGATTCCGCTTTTACGGTAAGCGAGCGAAAGGGCCATGACGGTTATAAAAACATGAGCCATTTTGTTGGGGACTCTGGTGGCGTTTGGGTGCCCGATGTGTACAAGTATTACGGCTCAAAACGGATGACGATCATGCACCGGATAGATGAGGCTCGGGTGCCGATTTACTTGTACGATGAGCCTTTGGACTTGATGGATTGGAAGATGTCGTTTGGGACGAAGGAAATCCTTGGCTATCCGTGCTTCAAGGCCGAGTGCGACTTTCGTGGACGGCATTGGACGGCTTGGTTCACGATGCAGATTCCCGTGAAAGACGGCCCGTGGAAATTCTGCGGCTTGCCTGGACTGATTCTCGAAATGGAAGAATCGCGCGGGCATTATGCCTTCCGTTGCATCGGTATTGAAAACCAGCAAAAACCGATGATTTGGTATGATGGGCCTCGTTTTGAAGATTATCAGCGTTGCACCCGTGCTGATGTCATGAAGCAAGAGGAGGATTATCATGCCGATTTTATTGGCTATATACGGATGGTGAATCCTGGTATCAAGATACATGTCGCCAAAAGGGACGCTTCGGGCAAATATGCTGGTTCGGAGGAAGCTCCCGAAGGCTATAAAAAAGCGTTGCCTTATAACCCTGTGGAATTGGAGTGAAGAATTGAAAATCATAATATTATGACTAAAAACGCCCATTTCGTTTTGTTGCTGATATTCGCCGTTTCGCGTTTGGCACTTTCGCAGCCGCCCGTCAACCTTGATGAATACAAGGTTCTTGACCAAAGCCGCTTCATCGTCACATACGAAGTGATGATGACCAAAGACTCGCTGAAACCTACAGAGCACAAATTTGACCGTCTTGTTTTGATGGTAGGCGATTCAATTTCAACTTGTTACAGTAACACCATGCACCGATTTGACTCCGCATATACAATAAGGTGTGCGCATAAAGGAAGGGATTCTTATCAAGGTCTCCGTCATTTCGTTGGGGAAAACGGAGATGTCTGGGTACCAGATGTTTACAAGTATTATATTAAGAAGCAGATGACGGTTATGCATCGGATGGAGGTGCCAGGAAACTTTGTTCCAGTTTATCTGTATGAAGAACCATTGGACTTGATGGACTGGCAGATGTCGTTTGATTCGAAGGAAATTCTTGGTTATCAATGTTTCAAGGCCGAGTGCGACTTCCGTGGACGGCATTGGACGGCTTGGTGTACGATGCAGATTCCCGTGCAGGACGGTCCGTGGAAGTTTTGTGGCTTGCCCGGACTGATTCTGCAAATGGAGGAATCGCGGGGACATTATGCTTTCCGTTGCATCGGCATTGAGACGCGAAAAAAGCCGATTGTATGGTATAATAATGTTGATTATCAGTCTTGTACGCACGCCGATGTCGTCAAGCAAATGGAGGATTATCATGCGGATTGGAATGCCTATGTTCGTAGGGTCTTTCCAGGGAAAATTGTGCGTGCCAAGAATGATGGTTCTTTTGAAAAAGTATCTGTGGGTGAAAAGAAAGTGTTGCCTTATAACCCAGCGGAATTGGAATAATTGATATGAAACAGATTGTTTTTCTGATAATTAGTATTTTCTTCAGCGTTCAAGCCTTCGCCCAAACGACTATCTCCGGAGAGGTACTCAACGAGAAGAAACAGCCCATCTTCAATGCCTCGGTGATGCTCTTGCGTGTGACGGACAGCCTTCCTATGGCCTATACTTTCACGAATGAAAAAGGTCATTATCAGTTGGTTACGCAAAGCGAAGAGGCAAAACTGCTTATTGCGGTTTATGGCTTCAACCTGAAGCGACAGTTCAAGGAGGTGGAAAACAAGACACAGACTGTCGATTTCACGGTGCAGGAAGAGGCATTGCAACTGAAAGAAGTGAGCGTGAAGTCGGAGAAGATTTGGGGTAGCAACGACACGGTGAACTATGTGGTGGATGCCTTTCGCGACACCACGGACATTGTCATTGCCGATGTGCTGAAGAAGATGCCAGGCATCGAGGTGAAGGACGACGGCAAGGTGGAATACAAAGGCAAGCCCATCTCGAAGTTCTACATCGAGAACATGGACATGCTGCAAGGCCGTTACAACCTCGCCACCACCAGCATTGCCGCCTCTGACGTGGCTTCGGTGCAGGTGATGGAGAACCATCAAGAGGTGAGGGCACTGCAAAACATCCAGTTTTCGGACAATGTGGCACTCAACATCAAACTGAAGGAAAACGCCAAAGGCACCTTTGCCTTGATGGCTGATCTTGGCGCGGGCTGGGCCGACAGTCTGCAATACGAAGGCGGCCTCACGGGGATGTACTTCGCGAAACGCAACCAGTTTCTTGGCACTTTGAAAGCGAACAATTCGGGCACTAACCTTGTTGACAATGAGAATGTCACGGTCTATCCGATGGCCTCGATGGTCAAGCCGAGCGCACCAGGCATTTCGGGAGTGCGGCACACGCTGAACCGCTCGCAAGGGGTCACTTACAACAGCCTGCACAAACTGAAAAACGAGGCTGAGCTGTCGTACAGCCTGCTCTTTGGCGGCGACCGCAACCGCAAGTCGAGCGAGTCGCGCACGCTCTATCTCCTTCCCGACGACACCATTAGCCTCGCCGAGCGGATGCAGTCGTTGGAAACGGCCAGAATGCTCGAAGGAAGCATCAACTACAATCTCAACAAGGACTTGGACTATCTGAAAATCAGCCTCACCGCATCGGGGCACCGCAATTGGGGCGAGGGTTTGGTGGACAATGGCGAACTGATTCGGCAAGAAGAAAACTACCAGTCGCTGTGCGCCAAGGCCAACATCCATTGGATTCGCAAGAGCCGCCGCGACCCTGAAAGTGGCATAGAGTTCAATTCCACCACGAGTTATGGCACCTTGCCCTACGGATTGCAAGTCGCGCCAGGTTGCTTCCCAGAAGTCCTCAATGGAGGCGAAGATTATGCAACAACCTTACAAAACATAGGTTATCAATCCTTTAAGAGTGAGAATTTCCTTCGTTTTCTTACGAGTGTGGTCTGGAAACGATTACGCATCATGCCTTATTTCAATTTCAGCATGGAGGAGCAAGCGCTTAATTCGGACGCGCTTTGCGTCATTGCGAGGAGGAACGACGAAGCAATCCAGCCGTTGTGTTCCGATGGATTGCTTCGCTTTGCTCGCAATGACGGCGACCAATTCAGCAATGACATCCGATGGCACAAATACCAACCTGCCGCAGGCGCCTATTTCACCTACGACCGTCGCCGCGTGAATGTGACGCTAATGGTGCCTGTGCAGTTGCGTTACCTGCAATTGGATGACCGCATCGGAACCGCTTCCGACAAGCAATTCAAGGTTTTGTCACAACCTTCACTTTCGTTCCGTTATGACTTCAGCCACAATTGGAAAGTGAGCACCAAGATTGCCACCTACAACAACACCCCGAGTTTGCGGATGCTTTATTCTGGTTATATCTTGCAGAATTACAGAACCTTGTCGCGTTACGACTGTCCTTTGGCCGACACATACGGTGCCAACGGTTCGTTGACGCTGTCGTTCAAAAACATTATGAAATATGTTTTCGGTGACTTATCGGTGAACTACAACCGCTACCGCAATGAGGTGATGTACGCGCAATCTTTTGAGGGCAACACCATGGTTATCAACGCCGTGGAGCAGCCGAGTTGGGGCGATTACCTGTCCGTTTCTCTGTATGCGGGCAAAGGCTTCAGTTGGAAAAAGTTGAACATCAACGCGAAATGCTCCTGCGGATGGGGACGCTCGCCGCATTTGGTCCAGAACCAAGTGGCCACCTATTACAACCAAGGCTGGAACGCCAACCTGACCGCCAGCATCGCAATAACAGACTACATCTTTTTCAACAACAAAGGCAGTTGGAGCCGATTCACTACCTCTGTAGACGGTTTTACTGCTGGTAGCCAACCCATTGTGAGCCTTATCGACAATGCCAATCTGAGTGTGGTGTTGCCTTTCGGCTTGTCCGTCACGCCCTCGGTGGAGCTCTATCACACCCGTTCCGAAGGCCGAACCGACAATTTCGTGCTCTTGGACTTTAGTTTGGGCTACACTTTCCGCAAAGTCAAGCTCAGCTTGGGTGTAAACAACATTCTTGATACGGAGAGTTTTGTTTATTCTTATTATTCAGGGATTTATGGTTATTATTCAGCCTATTCGATTCGCCCGAGGAGCGTGATGCTTGCGGCACGATTCAAAGTTTTTTGATTCTTTTAATGCTTCGTTACAAAAATCCTCTATCTTTGCAACAGTCATTAATTTAATGGTGGTTAAATTAACAACGGTTAAATATTAGTCTTTTGTCCCCATGAAACGGTATCATTTGGTTTTGCTTTTCCTTATCGCAATGTTGGCGGCTTGCCGTCCCACCTCCCGCGATGCACGGCAAACCGCCCACGATGCCTTGGAAAGCGCTCGCATCCAGCTGGATTCGGGCAACAAGGCGGATGCCATGCGCTTGTTCAAGGAGGCGGAGCGTTACGGTTTATCCGCCAATGACCCCCTGACGGTTGCCCACGCTCGACTCCATATCGCGCATTGTTTGGGCTATTATGCCGACAAAGAAGAAGTTGTTTCGTTGTTGAAGTCTGCCGCAGACGGCTTTGGCGAAGACTATGCCGACCGTGCCGAAGCACTGAGGGAGTTGGGCGATTTCTATCAGTTCCACAAGCAATTTGATAGTGCAGCGTATTATTTGGACCAGGCTATGAGCTATGCCGACCGAAGCGGTTCTGCCGAAACAAAGCGCAATGTCTTGTCTGCCTTTCATGCCATGTATTTCAGTGCAGGAGAGTACGAAAAGTCTGCCGATTATCTCAACCAGTTTTGGCAAGCCTCGATGGCTGACGCCGACGACAATGTGCTGATGTACTATTATCATGACATGGGGAACATCTTTTATGAGTCAGGCAACTTGGATTCTGCTGACTATTATTACAGCCGTTTGGAGGAACTTGTGTCCCAAACCGAACCCAACGCGGATACTTGGTTCTATTACGGTGTCCTGTCCGATTTTGCCGAAGAGCTCGGCGACTATGAAACCGCCTGCAAATATGGGTGTTTGTATGAAGAAGGCAGCAAACTAAGAGAATTGGAGCAACAGGAAAACAATCTTGCATTGATCAGCCATAAATACGACAGCGAGGTGATGCGGAACGAATTGAACCGCAAAATCATCATCAAGCAGCGTATCATCGTCATCGTCAGTTTGGTGGCGACTTGGGTTTTGGCGGCGTTGTTGGTCTCGCAAATTCGGTTGGCACGAAGGCGCAAGCGTGAGGCCGAAATTAGTGCAGAGCTTTTCCACTTCAAGCAGCAGAACGATGATTTGGCGCAAAAGCACGCCGAGCATGAGCAAATCCAGCAAGACTATGCCGGACGTCTTTCGGAGACCTTAAAGAAGGAACAGAGGATTATGTTGTTGTTAGACAACTATATGAACAGCGGCAAAAAAGCCAATCTTCTCAATGATTTGGAGATCTCCGTTTACGGCGACAAGGACCATTGGGAGGCCATGCAAGAAGTGGTTGACCATCTTTACCCGGACCTCGTGGAAACCCTTCGGCAGAAATACCCCGACTTGGACGAAGACGAAAGGAAGTCCTACATCCTTTCTTATTTCAAGCTCTCGCGCCAGGAGGAGGCGGATTACCTTGGAACCACTGTCAATATGGTGGACAAAATTCGCGGAAGACGGCGAAAGAAGATGAGTGAATCCACTTAAATGTTCGTCTGTTTCAAATAAATGTGTATTTTTGCAGCAAAATCAAAAGCAATAAAAATGAGGGATATTGGTTTTTTCGAAGACATAGATTCGCAGGTGCTTGATGTTGCTCCTATGACATCAATGGAGGCACATCTCCGTATTCAAGAAGCGGAACGCGGCATTGCCAATGGCGAGGTTGTGCCTCATGCTAATGTAATAAGGCATTCATACGAACTACTTGAAAAGTATGGTGGTTGAATGGCATACCAAGGCTCAAGAGCATTGGGAGGAACAGTTGGAATATTGCGCCGATACTTTTGGCGTGAAAGTGGCTTTGGATTGTGTAAAAACAGCAGAAGAAAAGATTGAAAGAATTTGCAAGTTTCCCGAATCAGGGACACTTGAGCCTCTTTTGAAAGACGAGGAATTTGCATACCGATTCGTTCATATCCAAAAGCGAATCAAGCTCATTTATCGTTTTGATGAGCGGCAACAAACCATCTTTATTGTGGATGTCTGGAATACCAAAATGCTTCCGCAGCATCTTTTGGACAGGATGAAACAACCATAAAAGGTTAAAATCTTTGGACTTTTCTCAAAGAATGTTCGGAACGACTTTTAATTTATTTCGTTTGATTTCAGAGTATTACGTTTTATTTGGTTTTGGAATTGTTTGGAATGTCAGTTCAACCGCTTGACAAAGGCGGTAGTTTTGCAGCAGCATTTCAAAAACAAATGCTATTACTAATTATTCACAATTCTAAAAACACAGCAAAATGAAGAAAGTGCTTTATCTGCTTGGCATCATGCTCCTTATGGCAGGAGCGGCCAAGGCGCAAGACACCCAGGCCGAAAATGGCCCCGAAATCAAGTTTGAGAAGGTCGTCCACGACTATGGCGACATTCCTTTCAACGGCAACGGCGAATGTGAGTTCCGCTTCACCAACACGGGCAACGAGCCGCTGCTGATCCAGAAACCCAAGTCGAGCTGTGGCTGCACCATCCCTTCGTGGCCCCAAGAGCCTATCCTTCCCGGTGAGTCGGAGGTCATCAAGGTGACCTACAGGACCAACCGTGCCGGCATCATCAACAAGACGGTGACGGTTACTTCCAACGCCCACAAGAGCCCCACCGTGGTGTTGCGCATCAAGGGCCGCGTGCTTGACCAACCTGCCGAAGCCCTTCCCGAGAAAAAGAACGGTTTCGGCAACGGCTCTCCCGTCAACAACAAATGATCTGGACGCGAGACGCGAGACTTTGGACTTGTCCCGTGTCCCGTTGCTTCATTCTTCGCAATGACGGTCCCGCGTCCCGTGTCAAAAAAGCCGTCCAATGTTACCGTTGGGCGGCTTTTTAAGGTCAATTGATACGTTCTCTTTAAATGGTGAAAAATTGTTTTTATTGATAATCAATAAGATAAATTGTTTGTCGAAAAATAGTTTGAAAATTAATGTAGTTTATATTATAAACTTGTTTATCTTTGCAGCGTCAATTGACACAAGAACTAAACAATTTCATCTAAACTTTAAACATCATGGAAAAAAGTAAAGAACAAATTGAGGAAATGACAGCGGCAAAAAGTCTTTCCCTCATCACCGAAACCCTCAACAACAGTCGCAGAGACATCCTGCGCAACAACTCCAAGTACTTTGTGCTGTGGGGATGCCTCCTAACAGTCATGTCGTTGGCGATTTACCTGCTTTGGCATTTCACAGGCAGTCCCAAATGGAACTTCCTGTGGTTCGCCATGCCTCTCGGGTATATCATCGCAGCTGTGATGGGAAGGCACGACAAGGGTATGCCCCAAAACGAAATCGGGCGTATCCTAGGTAACATTTGGACCGTTTTCGGCGTGTTTTCTGTCTGTATTAGCGTCATCGCCGTTTCCTGGGTTCCCCTGCATGTTACGCTGCTCATCGTGGTCATGTTGGGAATCGCCGAAAGCATCTCTGGAGCCGTGCTCAAGAATTGGCCCGTCATCATAGCGGGATTCATCCTCGGCGTGGGCGGCGCATTGGTTGCCGTGCTGGTGAAATCTGAGGCCCAATTGCTTCTCTTTACCCTTGGTGGTGTGTTGCTCGCAGCCACTGGATTGACAGTCAAATACCAATACAGATAACCATGTTCCCGAAATTAGACCCACTTCTCCATTCTGAGCTTCGGCTGGCGGTGATGTCCATTCTGGTCGGGGTAGATGAAGCCGACTTCACCTACCTCAAGAAACAGACGGGCGCCACGTCGGGAAACCTCAGTGTGCAGATCGACAAGCTCATGGCCGCCGGCTACATCACGGTGGAAAAAGGCTTCAAAGGCAAGATGCCGCGAACCACCTGCAAGATTACGGCGGTTGGTCAAGAGGCTTTCAACAAATATGTAGAATCGCTGAAAGAATACCTTTCAGCAGGCAAATAATCGAAAAATGAAAAAGATAGTCAAAACCTTTTTATGGAGCGTGCTTATGCTTCTTTTCGGAGCAAGCGCAAGGGCGCAAGTCGACCCACTTGAACAAGGCGCAATGTCCGTCCGAAAACTTGACGATGGACTTTATTATTTGGAATATAAAGGAGATGACGGCTTCGCCGACCTGATGGAAAATGGCGGCGGACGCAGTGCCACCGAACTGTCGGAATACGTCACGCGTTTCCTCTCAAAGGGTTTCTACAACCCAAAAGGCGGAAACCCCGCACCAGCGAAGTACGGTTGCTCTGCCATGACGGTGCATACGCCGGAAGGCAGCGTCATGATGGGCCGTAACTTCGATTTCACTTCGGCGACTGGAATTGTGCTTCACACGATTCCCGACCAAGGTTATGAGACCTACACTACCTTCAACCTCGATTTCTTCGGTTTCGGGGACGGGTGGGTTCCAGAAGGTTTCAAGAATCAGTATTTAGCACTTTCCACACTGTTTTTCGCCTTGGACGGCATCAACGAAAAAGGATTGGCCGTCGCAGACTTGATGGCAGGTGACACCGCTCAAACTCATCAGGATAGTGGGAAGCCTGCCCTAACCACCACTTCGGCCATCTGCTATCTTCTTAAAAATGCCGCCACGGTAGATGAAGCCTTGGAACTGCTTCGAGGAATCGATATGAACTCGGACATCGGTGCCGCTCACCATTATGCTATTTCCGATGCCACTGGCCGGAGTGTCGTGGTCGAGTATGTTGACAACCAGATGGAGGTCGTTGAATCAGCTGCCGTTGCCAATCACTACTTGTGTGCGTCAAAGCTGAACGTTGGACTGATAGAAGGAGATCGCAGATATGAATTCTTGTGCAGCCAGTTCGATGCCACTGGAGGCGTGTTGGATAAACAGCAACTCACCCAAGCGATGGCTTCCGTTTCTTTGCCGCCTATGGAAGGTAGGCACATGGGTACAGCTTGGACCCTTGTAATGGACTTGACCAGCCCTGCCGTAACCTATTACTCACGTCGTCATTTCGACAAGCCGCTATACTTTGAATTTGTTCGCAAGGGCGAAAGGTGAAAGCCGTGAAGGAATATATCACACAAACAAATCATCCATAACCACTTGTTTCTGCACTATGCCGATATGCTTGCCGTAGGCCACGCCGTAAGTGGTGACCAAGGTTAGATGGACGGCCTGCTTTTTCGACAAGGTTTTCTTCAATGCCTCGATGCGGTTTCGCAGTTTAGCCTCTTCTTCCCTGTCAATAGAGTAAAAATTCCCGGCAAACGTATAAGTCGTCGGTAGGTGCATTGTCGTCAATTTGCAGGAAATTGTAGATTACCGAAGACAAAGGAAAACAAAGCAAGGGTTTCACCATCCTTGTGCTGAAAGAAGTTTTTTTGTTTCCCCATGTGATTGTATTTTGGCACAAAACTACAAAAAACGTCAAATCGAAAGGAAAAATGCGTAGTTTTGCCCCAATAAAATCCTAATCGTATGAAAAAACTATCCTATTTGATTGTTGCGGCACTACTTCTGTCAGCCTGCGCAAAAGAACAACTGCCTCAAGCCAATTACGACATTATCCCGCAACCTAAGGAGGTGACACTCAATGAAGAGAACCCCTTTGAACTGAGTCCCAAGACTGTCATTCGTTATGAAGACGGTCTCCAGCGCGAAGCGCAATTCCTCAGCGAGTACGTGAACGACATCATGGGCTTTGCCATGGAAATTCAAGAATATCAAGGCCAAACCGATGGCATTGTGTTGAAATTGTCTCCCGATGATTTCGACCAAGCCGAGGCTTACGAAATCAACATCACCCCAAAGCAGGTCACCGTCAAAGGCGCTGATGCCTCTGGCGTGTTCTACGGTATCCAAACCCTCCGCAAGAGCTTGCCGTTGTCCCCCTCTTTGAGGGGGGTAGGGGGGAGTAAAACGGCACTCTCTTGCGGAACAATCCGAGATTGGCCAAACTTCGCCTACCGCGCCATGCACCTCGACCCCTGCCGCCACTTCATCCCTTTGGACTCGGTGAAGGTTTACGTCGACATGCTGGCCATGCACAACATGAACCAGTTCCATTTCCACCTCAGCGACGACCAAGGCTGGCGCATGGAAATCAAGAAATACCCTGAGCTGACGGAGATTGGAGCCTATCGCAACGGCACCGTTATTGGACATAATGGGAACCTCTACGACACCATACGCCACGGCGGTTTCTATACCCAAGACGAGCTTCGCGACCTTATTAATTATGCCGCCGAGCGTCACATCAACATCATTCCTGAAATTGATTTGCCGGGGCACATGCAGGCGGCTTTGGCTTGCTATCCGCAGTTGGGCTGCACTGGCGGTCCTTACGAGGTGTGGCGGCGTTGGGGCGTATCGGAAGAGGTGCTTTGCGCGGGCAACGAGGAGACCATGCGTTTCGTTGAGGACGTGCTCAATGAGGTGATGGATGTGTTTCCCTCGCCTTATATCCACATTGGTGGCGACGAGTGTCCCAAGGTGCGCTGGGAGCAATGTCCCAAGTGCCAAGCTAAAATCAAGGAACTGGGCATCAAGGGTGACGAGCGTTTCTCGAAGGAGGACTATCTGCAAAGCTATGTGATGAACCGCATGGCCAAGGTGGTGGAAGCCCGTGGAAGGCGCGTCATCGGTTGGGACGAAATCTTGGAAGGCAACGTCTCCGAGACGGCCATCATCATGAGTTGGCGCGGCACCGAAGGCGGCATCGAAGCGGCACGCAAAGGCCACGACGTGATCATGGCACCTTCGTCGCACCTATATTTCGACTACTACCAAAGCGAGGACATCGCCAGCGAGCCTTCGTGCATCGGCGGTTATTTGCCTGTGGAACGCGTGTATGAGTTCCAACCTTTGCCCGAGGAGCTGACACCTGAGCAACAGAAACACATCATCGGTGTGCAGGCCAACATCTGGACGGAATACATCGCCCATTTCTGGCATGTGCAATACATGGCTTTGCCGCGTATGGAAGCCTTGACGGAAATTCAGTGGAATAATCCGAAAGAGCGTGATTTTGAAGTGTTTGTAGAGCGTTGCCGCCACATGAGGCAACTCTACGAGCTTTATCATTATACCTACGCCGACCATATCTTCAACCCGCAGGTCTGGGCGGATACGGTCGCGCCCAACTTGGCTACGCGCAAGCCCATTACCTTGCGCCAACAGCCTGCCGAGCAATACACCTACGAAGGCGCGTTGGTGCTCAACGATGGCAATTTGGGCAGGGGCGCCTACAACTCGGGGCGTTGGCTGGGCTTCTGCGGCTATCCTTTGGATGCCGTCATCGACTTGGAACAACCTGCCGAGATGCAACACGTCCGTTTCCATGCGCTTACCAATAAAGGCGCGTGGATTTACAACCCGAGTCATGTCAAAGTGTTGGTTTCCGACGATGGCGAGACCTTCCGCGAAGTGGCACAAAAAGAGATTCCCATCTCCACTTGGGCTGACAATGACGGCATTTTTGCCTATGAGCTTGATTTTGAGCCTGTCACGGCAAAGTATGTCGAAGTCGTGGTTTCAGGCTACGACCTGCCCGAAGACCATAGCGGATTTGGTAATCCTGCCTGGATTTTTGTGGATGAGATTGAGGTGTGGTAAAATATGTAGGGCTGTCACACCGTGGCAGCCGCTTGATGATTACAACACAAGCGGCTGCCATAATATGACAGCCCTACATGTATCTTATGCTTTCTTCAGCAAAATCACATACACGGGGAAGTGGTCGCTGTAGCCGCCCATCCAAACGCCGCTACCGAAGGTGCGGAACGGATAGCCATTGTACTTGCCGCCGTGCTGCTTCAGGAACTCCTTGTTGTGGACCTTCGCGTTCTTGAACTGGTAGCTGTCGTAGCCGTTGGGCAGCAGGGCAGGGGTGAGGATCATCTGGTCGAGCACGCCGGGCGCATCGCGGTAGAAGTTGGTGCCGATGCCTTTCTGGTGGAGTTCGTACATCGGGTTATAGAACTCGCCATCGTGCAGGTTCTTCATGTCGCCTTTGGCACCCAGATGCTTGGTGACGGTCTTGTTGGTCGGGTAGTCGTTGAAGTCGCCCATCATGATGATTTTGGCGTTTGGGTCATCGCGCATGATGCTGTCGGCGATGTGGCGGCACAGCTCGGCGGCGGCCACGCGGCCAGGCATCGAGCGTTTCTCGCCGCCCGCACGCGAAGGCCAGTGCATGACGATGAAGTGCATCGGCTCGCCATCGAAAAGACCACTGACGACCAATTGGTCGCGGGTGATGAAGTCAGGGTCGCTGGGGACAACGGTACGATAGGATTTGCTGTTGGTCGGCTTGAAATATTTCGGGTTGTAAATCAAGCCCACATCCACGCCACGGCGGTCGGGCGAGTCGTAATGCACGATTTGGTAGTTGCGGTTTTTCAGCTCGGGTTGGGCCACCAAGTCCTCCAAAACGGTACGGTTTTCCATCTCACTCATGCCCAAAACCGCCACGCCGTCGGGCGACCAGTCGGTGCCGATGGTGGAGATGGCGTAGGCCATGTTGTGGAGTTTGGACGTGTATTTCTCGCTGTCCCATTGGTTGCCGCCTTGGGGCAGAAACTCTTCATCGTTCTTGTTGGGGTCGTCGATGGTGTCGAAGAGGTTTTCGAGGTTGTAGAACCCGACAAGGCCCACCTTGTAGGCTTGCTGCTCTTGTGCCGAGACCTTGTTGATATTGAAGCCCAAAGCCAAAATGACGAGGGCGAAAAGGAAGTGCTTGTTCATTGTTTATGATGATGTTTAGGCGGCAAAGGTAGCAAAAAATCCAAAAAACGATGTGGGCAATCAATCTTTTTCCTACATTTGCCCGTTATTTGCATAATCCAACGAATAATCCTAATAGTTTCAATATGAAGAAATTCCTACTCATTTTGGCGGTTCCGCTGTTGATGGCTGCGCGGCTTGCGGCACAAGTCGTCGACTCGACCGACCTCAACCTCAACGACGTGCCGACGGTCATCCTTATGGATTCCGACTTCGAGGAGTCGTCGACCTCGGTCAACGACGCCTCCACGTTACTCAATTCGTCGCGCGACGTGTTCAACTCCATCGCGGCCTACAACTTCGGCTCGCTGCGCTATCGCGTGCGAGGCAACGACTCGAAGTACAGCGACGTGATGATCAACGGCATCCTGATGAACGACCCCGAGACGGGTCGCCCGGTCTTCTCCAACTGGGGCGGACTGAACGATGCCTTCCGCAACTCGGTGATTGTCGAAGGCTTGGGCAAGACCTACGCCGGATTCGGCGGCCTCGGCGGCCTCACAGCCTATTCGACACGCGCCTCAGAGTACCGCAAGCAAATCTCGCTGAGCTATGCCTTCAGCAACCGCTCCTACAACCACCGCGCCATGGCCTCTATCGGCACGGGCGACTTGGGCAACGGCTGGTACCTGATGGCAGCTGCCAGCGGTCGCATCAAGTCAAGCTATGCCTTTGATCCTAATAAATCCAAAGGGATGAATGGCTTTTTGGGCACCCTTGGCGGCTACACCGAAGGCACCTTCTACCAGGCTTATAGCTACTTCCTCTCCGTCGAGAAGAAGATCAACGACAAGCACAGCATCGACCTTACGGTGTTCGGAGCGCCCTCGCAGCGTGGCGGCTCAGCTCCCGTGGTGCAAGAAGCCTACGATTTGGTTGGCTCCAACTTCTATAACCCCAACTGGGGCTATCAGACCATCGACGAGAATGGCAAGCAGGTCATCCGCAACTCGCGCGTGAGCACCTACCACCAGCCGATGGCGCAACTCACTTGGTATTGGACGCCCAGCAAACGCACCGAGTTCAACACCTCGTTTTATTACTTTGGCGGCAAGGCCGGACAATCCGTCCTCGAATGGGGCGAAGCCGCCGACCCGCGTCCCGACTACTACAAGAACCTGCCGAGCTACTTCTTGACCAATGCCCACAGCACAGCTGAGTATGAGGCACAACTTGAGGCTTGGAGAAATCGCGACCCGAAGGTCACCCAAATCGACTGGGATGCGCTATACGACGCCAACCGCAACCACCTTTTCACGGTGCAGAACGCCAATAATGGCACCGACGGCACGGTGACGGGCAAGTTTTCCAAATACATCCTCGCCGAGCGCCATTACGACAAGATGCAGATGGGCAATGCCACCTACTTCAAGCACGAGTTCATGCCCAACCTCATCATGACGGGCGGTTTCTCCATCAGCGCCTCGCGCACGCATTATTACGAAAGCGTCAACGACCTGCTTGGCGGCGATTACTACTACGATATTAATAAGTATGCCGAAAACCTCGAAAGCGACGAATGCCAGACCGACCTCAACAACACGAACCATGTGGCCAAGGTGGGCGACATCATCGGTTACAACTATTACGCCAACCGCAACTATGGCCGCATTTGGGACCAGATCAATTGGCTTGTCGGCAACTTCGACTTGTATTTGGGCGTTCAAGGCTCGTTCACCCAGATTTGGCGCGAGGGCCTTTGGAAGAGCGGCTCTTTTGCCGACAACTCCTTTGGCAAAGACCAGATGCACAACTTCTTCGACCCGAGCGTGAAGGCCGGTGTGACCTACGCCATCAATGGACGCAACCACCTCGTGCTCAATGGCGTCTTGATGACACAAGCCCCGCAGTTCCGCGACATCTATGTGTCGCCCCGCACCCGCCACACCCTTGTGGAGGGCGACCTCAAGAGCGAGCGCGTCAGTGCCGTGGATTTGAGCTATTTGTATCGTTCGCCCACGTTCAAGTTCCGCCTGACGGGTTATTACACCGCCTACAAGAACCTCATCTGGAACCGTAGTTTCTATTGCGAGAACGTCTACCTCAACACCACGACCAGTGCCAACTCCTACACCAGCGAGTTCGTCAACTTCATCATGACCGACATCAACCAGAAGAGCCTTGGCGTGGAAATGGGAGCGGAATGGAACGTGACGCCGACCATCACCTTGCAAGCCGCTGCCGCCAATGGCATCCATGTCTATAACAACAATCCCATCTTCTCGGTTTATGACGACAACAACGCTTCGGCCTATATCCAAAACAGTGTTGCTTACCTAAAAGACTACCACGTCTCGTCAGGGCCTGAGTCGGTGGCTTCGTTGGGCATCAAGTACAACTCGCCGAAATATTGGTGGGTGAGCCTCAATGCCAATTACATGGCCAACATGTACTTCGACGTGAACCCCTACAACCACACTGAGGAAGGCATGTTGCACTATGCCCAAGGCGACATCCGCATCGAGGACGTCTTGAATCAAACCCCGATGAAGCCCGCCTTCACGCTCGACTTCTACGGCGGTTTCTCCAAGCGTTACAAAGGGTATTACTTCCTCGTCAACGTGAGCGTCAACAATATCCTGAACAACAAGAGCACCGTCCTCTATGGCTACGAGCAACTGCGCTTCAACGCCAACAACCCCGACATGTTCCCCGACAAGTATTCGTATATGTACGGCATCAATTATTTCATCAGCTTGACAGTTAGGAAGTAGATTGCTTCGGTCGTTCCTCCCTCGCAATGACGGTAATGACCATCGTTGACGTCATTGCGAACGGAGTGAAGCAATCCAGAAAAAAGAATAATGAATTTAATACACAATAAAATGAAAAACAGACTATTCAACACAATCCTTCTCCTTGCCGCCGTGGGCATGATGTTCACCGCCTGCAAGAAAGAGTATCCTGAGCCGCCTATCCAGGACCTGCCGATAGGGACGGTTTACACCATTGACCAAATCCTCGCGATGGAGCCGGGCACCGTGTTCACGGAAGACGCCTCGGTGTATGGCATCGTTACCGCCGACGAGCAGTCGGGCAACCTCTACAAGGCCGCCTTCATGCAAGACCGCGCCACGGGTGCCGCCATCGAGCTTTACCTCAACGCCGTCAGCGGCCTGCGCATCGGCGACTCCATCCGCGTCTATCTGAAAGACGTCACCTTCGCGATGTACAACAACCTGCCGCAGTTGAGCAACTTCGAGGCCGACGGCCACATCGTCATTTTGGCCAACAACAAGCCCATTGAGCCTCAGGTGACCACCATCGCCAACATCAATGCCGGTCAGCACTTGGCGGGCTTGGTGAAATTGGAGAACGTGAAATTCACGGAGCAGAACACCTTTGCCGATCCGACCACCTACGGCAATCGCACCTTGATTGATGCTTTGGATCCGTCCGCCAACGTGATTGTGCGTACTTCCAACTATGCCAATTTCGCCAACGACTCGCTGCCGCAAGGCACGGGTAGCTTGGTGGCCATTGCCACGGTCTACAACAGCACTTGGCAACTCGTCATCCGTTCCGCGCGAGAACTGGAATTTGAAGGCTATGTCCCTGGCGGCGATTCGGGTTTGCCTTATTTCCAGGATTTCAGTTCGTCGTTTGGAACTTACACGACCTATAGTGTGGCTGGCGACGAGGAATGGGTGATTGATTACAATACCGCAAAAATGACGGGCCATGTTGGTAACAGCAACTTCGCCAACGAGGACTGGCTGATTTCGGCCCCTGTGGCTTTGACGGGTGTCGACCATGTAAAGGTGTGCGTGAACTATGCAGCCCAATATCAGAATCCTAATACCGAGGATGTCACGTTACAAATCTCCAAGGACTATGTGGCCGGCACCGACCCGCTGACCGCCAACTGGATCCAGATGAACGTCACCTATCCGAACACGGCCAATTGGTCAGATTTCCAAACTGTTGAAACGAGCCTCGACGAGTTCCTTGGCGAGACTGTGACGGTGGCCGTCAAGTTCACCTCTTCGGAGTCGGCCTCGCGCACCTTCGAGGTGAAATACATCCTCGTGCAGGAAGGCACTCCGGGCGATGGCCCGACGCCTCCTACCCCGACTCCTGGCGGTGGCGAACTGCAAACGATGCCTTACACGCAGTCGTTCGCCGATGAGTTTGGCACTTATATGACTTACGACGTTGCAGGCCCCCAGTCGTGGATGATTGATTACCATACGGCCAAGATGACGGGCTACGCCGGAGGCTCGAATGCCAACGAAGACTGGCTCATCTCTTCTCCTGTGGCGGTTACTGGAGTGAACGAGGCGAAGGTCTCCGTGACTTATTCGGCTCAATATCAGAATGCCGACAATAGCGACGTTTCGTTGCAGGTCTCTACGGACTATGTCTATGGCAACGACCCGACTTCCGCTACCTGGACGAATATGCAGACGACCTATCCGAACACTTCGAGTTTCAATGATTTCCAGACGATTGAGACCAGTCTGAACGACTTCATCGGACAGAATGTCACTGTTGCCATCAAATACACTTCGACAGATGCGCAGTCGAGAACGATTGAGATTCAAAGTATCACGGTTCAAGAGGGTAGCGGTGTGACACCGCCGACGCCGCCGACTCCTGGCCAAGGCGAAGGCAGCGGCACTGCCGACGACCCGTATAACGTGGCCGCTGGTATCGGCTTGCAGAGCGAAGAGCCAATCGCATGGGTGCATGGCTATATCGTCGGTGCCGTGAAGTCGGGCCTCAGCTCGGTCACGGGCAACGCCGACATCAACTGGGCTGGTCCGTTCGACCTGGCTACCAACGTGGTCATTGCTGACGATGCTTCTTGCAACGAAATCAGCCAATGCATCATTGTCAACCTGCCTGCTGGCAAGCCTTTGCGCACGCAAGTCAACCTGATGGACAACCCGGGCAATTTAGGCAAACATCTCGCCGTGAACGGGAAACTCCGCAAGTATTTCGGACAAGCTGGACTGCGCGACAGCGGCGGCACGGAGGAAGACTTCGTTTTGGAAGGTGGTGATACGCCACCCACGCCTCCCACACCGGGGACGGGCATCTTCTCTGAATCTTTCGCCAATGGGCAAGGGGAGTTCACCATTCAGGATGTCGATAATGCAGGCATGAATTACGTTTGGACTTATATGAGCAATTATCATTGCATGAAGGCCAACGGCTATTATCAAGGTGCCCATACCACGGAAAGTTGGCTTGTTTCGCCTAAAATTGACTTGGCCGACGTCGGTGCAGCCACGTTGAAATTCGACCATGCAGTCGCTTTTGCCTCGGCTGAAGGATCGTTCTTCGTCATGGCCTCGACCGATTATTCTGGCGACGTTACGACGGCGACTTGGACGGAACTGAATATAGGCACTTGGCCAGAACCCAATCCCTCTTGGGTGTTTGAGGGTGCTTCTGCCAACTTGAGCGGTTTCGTCGGCCAAAAAGTGACCATCGCCTTCAAGTATACCAGCACGACAGATGTCTGTCCCGCTTGGGAAGTGAAGAATGTTGTGGTGGAATAAACGAAACGACAAACCAAAACGAAAAGCCTGCCTTCGGGATAGTTTTAATATTAGAATAGATGTAATACAAGTTTCAACATTACCATAAACATGAAAAGAGTTGTAATCAAACAAGGAGACATATTCTCCATAGAAACGGAAAAAGGGAAACGATATTTCCAATACATTTGCAAAGATGCGTATCAGTTGAATGGAAATGTTATTCGTGTATTTAAGGACGATACCATGACTGATGTCGAATTCTATATCCATACAATCATCTCCATTGGAGTAAAGCAGTACGGATGGGTGAAAGTCGGCAATGGTCCTGTACCAGACATTTCTAATGTGGTTTTCTTTACGGATGTTGATATGGCTGCTAAGTTGTACGTGTTTAAAAACCAAGATGCAAACTGGAGAATATGGACGGTTAGCGGTAATGAAAAAATCGTGAAGGAATTGCCTGAATACAGATGTGAAGAAGGTGGAGTTTATCCTCCATGTCGTATAATGGATGTCATTTGTGGTAAAGATTTAGGATATAATAGATACATGAAGGATATGCCCGATTTGTAAGACCCGAATTTCCCCCGTTTTCCCGAATTTGCAATTTTGGGGCCGCGAGTATCAGCATTTGCAATGCGGGAAAAGGGGAATAAGACTCCGTGAGTTTTGATATTGAAAAGCCTGCCTTCGGGTGGGCTTTTTTTGTTTTGCATTGCGGCCTCCGTAACAAAATGTGTCTAAAACCTCGTAAAATTCCAAGATTTGGAGCAAGTATAGCCTATACTTGCTCCAAATCTATGAAAAAATCGGAGATTTGGATACATTATAAGGGCATTTTCCAAAACTGAAGAAATCAATTTTCGCAAATCTTCGTTTTTTCGGCAATTTTCCCCTATCTTTGCACGTTGTAAGGAAAACGAATTTTGAAATGTCAGAGAATCTAGTCATCATACCCACCTACAAGGAAAAGGAGAACATCGAGAAGATCATCCGCTATGTGTTCAACCTGCCCATGGCCTTCGACATCCTCATCATCGACGACAACAGTCCCGACGGCACTGCCGACATCGTGAAAACACTGATGACGGAGTTTGGCGACCGGCTGTTTATGATCCAGCGTGCCGGTAAGTTAGGGCTTGGCACGGCTTACATCACGGGATTCCGTTGGGCCTTGGAGCGTGATTATCAATATGTTTTCGAGATGGATGCCGATTTCTCACACAATCCCGACGACCTTTCGAGATTGCATGATGCCTGCGCCAACGGGGCGGACTTGGCTGTGGGTTCTCGCTACAAGACGGGCGTCAACGTGGTCAACTGGCCGATGGGGCGTGTGCTGATGTCGTACTATGCCTCGGCCTACGTGCGCTTCGTTACGCGGATGCAGGTGCGCGACACCACGGCGGGTTTCGTGTGCTATACTCGCAAGGTGCTCGAAACCATCGACTTGGACAGAATCAAGTTCGTGGGCTATGCCTTCCAAATTGAGATGAAATACACCGCTTGGAAGCTCGGTTTCAAGATTGAGGAGGTGCCGATCATCTTCACCGACCGACGCGAAGGTCAGTCGAAGATGAGCAAAGGCATTTTCAAGGAAGCCGTTTTCGGGGTGCTCAACTTGCGGTGGAGAGGCATGACGGGAAAAATCAAACCGAGGAAAAACGTATGAATTATTACATAAAAAATGCGACACTTGTCAACGAGGGCCAGGCTTTCGTGGCAAGTGTTTTTGTTAAGGATGGCTTGATTGCCAAAATAATACGAGGGAACCAGGCTCCTGATTTCGTTGAAGGGACGGCTGACGCGGAGGCAGCCCATCGACAGGATCAAGGGCCTGATACTGAAGTCATTGATGCCACGGGCAAATACCTGATTCCAGGCATCATCGATGAGCATGTGCATTTCCGCGAGCCAGGCTTGACGTATAAAGGTGATATATATACTGAGAGCCGTGCGGCTGTGGCTGGTGGCGTGACTTCATATATGGACATGCCCAACACCATTCCACCTACCACCACGCAAGAGCTTCTGCAACAGAAGTTTGACCTTGCTGCTGAGAAGTCGTTGGCCAACTATTCGTTCTATCTTGGCGCAACCAACGACAACCTGTCGGAAATCGTCAAGACCGACCCGAAGCGCGTTTGCGGCATCAAGGTGTTCATGGGGTCGAGCACGGGAGACATGCTTGTCGACAAGGATGAGGTTTTGGAAGCCCTGTTCAAGGAGTCGCCCTGCCTCATTGCCGCCCATTGCGAGGATGAGGAAATCATTCAGCACAACATCGCGCTGTATCAGGATATGGTCAATAAGGAAATCGTGGAGGCAAAAGCCACTTTGCATCCAAAGATTCGGACCGAAACGGCGTGCTATCTGTCGTCTTTGAAGGCTGCCGATCTGGCAGCGAAAACGGGAGCCAGACTTCATGTGCTCCATGTGTCCACGGCAAGGGAATTGGATTTGTTTAGGAGGGATATTCCGTTGAGTGAGAAAAAGGTAACAGCCGAGACATGTCCCCATTACTTGCGCTTCGACGACCTTGACTACCGGAAAATGAAATTCGGAATCAAGTGCAATCCTGCCATCAAGGGAGTAGCGAACAAGGAGGCGTTGATGAAGGCCATCAGGAACGGCTTGATCGACACCATCGGCTCCGACCACGCACCGCATCGCCGCAACGAGAAATACACAGGAAACTATTTCACCAGCAAGTCGGGATTTGCCTCTATCCAACATTCCTTGGAGGTGATGCTGGAATGGGTTCGCCAGCATGAACTGACTTTCCCGCGAGTGGTGCAGCTGATGTGCCACAATCCGGCCATTTTGTACCAAATCGATCGTCGTGGGTTCATCCGTGAAGGCTATCATGCCGACTTGGCTCTTGTGGATATGAACGACGAGCACCAAATCGTGACGGCCAACGAGTTCACCAAGACACATTGGACGCCCTACAAACGTGAGAAGATGCACTCCCGCGTGACCCACACTTTCGTGAACGGCAATTTGGTTTATGAGAATGGCGAGTTCTATGAAGGGAGTATTGGCGAAAGACTTGAGTTTAACCGATAAAAAATGATACGACAATGAAGAAGATATTCCTGATTCTGTCCACCATGTTGTTCTTGGCCTCTTGTTCGGCCCAGTTGACGGAAAAGGTTGAGGCCAAGTTCCCCAACGGCCAGCCTCGGTTGGTGCATTATTACGACAAGCACGACCAGTGTGTGAAAGAGACCGAGTATTACGAAACGGGACAGGTGAAGATGGAGGGTGGCATGAAAGACGGCAAGATGGACGGCGCCTGGACCGCTTTCTTCCCTGACGGGCGCGTGCAAAGTCACGGGACGTTCAAGGACGGCGAACGCACTGGCGCGGCCCAGGTCTTTTATGCCAATGGCAACAAATACCAAGAGGGCTTCTACAAGAATGGGAAGCACTGCGGCAAGTGGAAGTTCTACGACGAGCAGGGCATCCTAATCAAGGAAGTGGATTACGGCGAGTGACCTTTATTTGTTGGCCTTCTCCTCGTCGTTGTTATACCACTCAAGGTAGGCTTCGGTGAAATCCTTGCCCGATTCAACGAGTTTCGTCTTCTTTGTGTCGGAAAGGCCGAAGTCGATGGAGCTGACGCCCAACGTATCGATGTAGACAGTGCGTTGCCAGTCGTCGCTGTGCAGATGCACGTTGTTCTGGAAGTCGATGAGCGCCGTGACCAATGCCTTCGTGTAGGTGAAGAAGCTGTTGATTTCCTTCTTTGCCGCATCGTCGTGGTTGACGAAAAGGTTGATATCTTCCTTGGCGTCCAAACGGAATCCCAGCGTTTCTTTGTTGTAGACGTACTCGTTCAGTTGGATGCTTCTCGTTTTCCTTCTCGCCTTGTTGATCTTCTCGTAGTATTCCGTCCGACGGATGTTGTTTTTGTCGGCAACGAGCTGCGACTGGTCAAAGATTTTGATGGCGTAGTTGTCCAATAGCCCGCCGTCGACGTAGATATGGTCGTTGCCGCCAACGCCTTTCACGGCGGCGAAAAACAGCGGTATCGACATGGAGATGCGGGCAGCATCGGCGATTTTGACGTCAGGGGTTTGGCTGAAATTGAAGACTTTCGAATATCCCGTTGTGAGGTCGGCACCAATCAGGTTGATTTCCCTGTAAGGTTTGCCTTGTTTGCGCATTTTCTCAAGTTCGCCGAAGGTGATTTCGCCGTTGCCGGTCTTTTGCTCGATGTAGCCGGCCATCAGATTGCGGAAGAAGTCGCCCTTGTACCAGCCGTATTCCTTGAGCAGACGGGCGGTGTCGCGCACCACGCCCCACGAGCTGTCCATGAAGTTTTTGAAGTTGATTTTCCAAAGGACGTCTTTCAGCTCGTCGGCAGTGAAGCCCAATCCGACCAAGACGGCCACCATGGCACCAGCCGAAGTGCCTGCCACGCGCTCGATGTTTTGTAGAATGCCTTCGCGTTCAAGCACTTCCATGGCTCCGACGTAGGCAATGCCTTTCACGCCGCCGCCTTCAAAAACCAAGTTCTTGAAATGATATGCCATTTTTGTTCAATTTTTAAGTTATGTCTTTGTTTTTAGGCTGTTTGGCTACTAATCTATCACCCAACTTGTCCCTTCCTTGCCGTCTTTCAATGTGATATGAAGCTGGGCGAGGTTGTCGCGGATCTTGTCGCTGGTGGCCCAGTCCTTGTTGGCGCGGGCTTGCTTGCGGATGTCGATGATGGTCTGCATGAGGCCTTCAACGAGTTCGCCGTTGCCTTCCGAAGCACCGTTTTCCACCAAGCCAAGGATGTCGAAGACGAAGTCTTGGAACATCTTGTTGAGCAAGGCCAGCTCGTCAGGGTTGATTTGCGCCTTGCCGTCCTTGATGGTGTTCACCAAGCGCACGGCCTCGAAGAGATTGGCGATGACGATGGGCGAGTTGAAGTCGTCGTTCATGGCGTCGTAGCAGGCATCCACGATCTTTTGGATGTCAAGGTCGGCCGCGCCATCGGTGGCTTTCAGGCTCTTGGCGGCTTTCACGGCTTCCATCAGGCGGTTGTAGCCCTTTTCGGCGGCTTGCAGGGCTTCGTTCGAGAAGTCGAGGGTGCTGCGGTAGTGGGCTTGCAGGATGAAGAAGCGGATGGTCATCGGGGTGTAGGCTTGGGCTATCATTTCGTTGCCGTCCTTGTCTTTGTGGCTGG